>ERZ779869.908-NODE-908-length-30168-cov-27.773453_pt1 | contig 30168 bp, 19 predicted proteins | sample MGYA00511557_ERZ779869 | MGnify/ENA primary metagenome ERZ779869 (study PRJEB29588, sample SAMEA2154620) | human gut metagenome | biome: human gut; feature: human-associated habitat; material: faeces | place: Denmark | collected 2008/2010 ... | reverse complement strand
GCCGGGCGCAGGACAGGAACAGGCGTTTTTTTGCGCGCGTTATTGCAACATAGCAAAGTCTGCGCTCTTCCTCCATCTCGTCGGCTTCGCCGATGGCCTTTATGCCGGGGAATATGCCCTCCTCGCAGCCGACGACAAAGACGTTGGGAAACTCCAGTCCCTTTGCCGAGTGCATGGTCATCATGACGACGCAGTCGGCGCTGTCATCGTAGTTATCCATATCGGTGTACAGCGCAACATCGGCAAGGTATCCCTCGAGCGTCGGAGTGTCGGTCTCGCCTTTATAGTTAATGATGCTCGATTTCAGCTCTTTTATGTTCTGCGCACGCGCATCGTCCTCGACGGTGTGCTTTTCCTCGAGCATGCGCAGATATCCCGTGCGCTCAACGAGCTGATCATACAGAAGGTCGGGTGCAAGCTCGTCCTTTTGCGCTATAAGCTCGTTTATCATCCCTGCAAACAGCAGCATGCGCGGAGCGGCACGGCTGAGATCTGGATAGAGATCGGCTTTGCTTATGACGGAAAACAGCGAGCAGTTATTCTCGTGCGCTATCGCGGCGGCGGTCTCAACGCTCTTGGCACCGATTCCGCGCGGCGGATTGTTTATTATTCTGCCGAGACGCAGATCGTCGTCCGGCGAGGCTATGACGCACAGGTATGCAAGCATATCCTTGATCTCTGCGCGGTCAAAGAAGCCCGTGCCGCCGAAAATTTTATACGGAATGCCGTTGCGCTTGAACGCCTGCTCTATCTGGTGCGACTGCGCGTTCATGCGGTAAAGCACCGCGTTATCGCCCCAGGACGCGCCTTTGCCATACAGTCCGAGGATCTGGGACGCAACAAAGCGCGCCTCATCGTGCTCGTTATCGGCAACATAAAGCTCTGGCTTTTCGCCCATATCGCCCTTTGTCCACAGCTCCTTGCCTTTACGGCCGAGGTTGTTCTTGATAACGGCGTTTGCAGCGCCGAGGATATGCCCCGTGCTGCGATAGTTCTGCTCAAGGCGGATGACACGGCATCCCTTATACTCGTCCTCGAAAGAAAGTATGTTCTCGATCGTTGCGCCGCGGAATTTGTAAATGCTCTGGTCATCATCGCCGACAACGCATATATTGCCCCAGCCCTCTGCAAGCTTTGACGCGAGCATGTACTGAAGCTTATTTGTATCCTGATATTCGTCGATGAGTATGTACTTAAACCGCTTCTGCCAATACTGGCACACGTCCTCGTTTTCATTGAGAAGCTTCACGGTGTAATAAATAAGATCGTCAAAATCCATTGCACCGGCTGCAAACGCGCGGCGAGAATATTCGGCATAGATCTCCGCAATCTTTACTCTGCGCGCATCGCCCGTTGCCTTGGCTCGGGCATAATACTGCTCGGGCGAGCAGCATTCGTCCTTTGCGCGGCTTATCTCCGAAAGGAGCATGCGCGGCGGATATTTTTTATCGTCAAGGTCAAAATCGCGCAGAATGTGCTTAATAAGGCTCTGACTGTCGGAGCTGTCATAGATCGTAAAGCTTGAGGTAAATCCCAGTCGGTCGGCATCGCGGCGCAGTATGCGCACGCAGGCCGAGTGGAAGGTGGACGCCCAAACATCGGCTCCGGCCTCGCCGAGCATTTTGGAAAGCCTTGTTTTCAGCTCGTCGGCAGCCTTATTCGTAAACGTTATTGCGAGGATGCGCCACGGCTCGACCGGTTCAAAGGCCGCCGTGCGCCTTGCCTCATCGTCAAGCCGCGCCATTGCGTCGATATCCTCAACACTCGCATTTTCGGGTATCTCCTCGCTGTCGCCGGCTTTGCCATAGCGCATGAGATTTGCAATTCTGTTTATGAGCACCGTCGTTTTGCCGCTGCCTGCGCCCGCAAGGATGAGCAGCGCGCCCTCAGTCGCCATGACAGCCTTTCTCTGCATGGGATTAAGCCCGGCAAAATCGGTCTCTATTACTTTTCTTCTCGCTTCGAGATATCTTTTGTTAAAATCATTATTCATAGCGTGTTATTTTACCACGTTCGACCGGCTCTTTCAAGAGTCAAGAACCACATGGTCATAGCGCTTTGACGGACGCGTTATAATAAGCGCGCAGAAAATGAGAACCATGTTTATCGCAAGGCTAATGGGATACACCTGCATGATCGTTTCAAAGGTCTGCGACATGGGGAACACCATGTAAATCCATATTATTCTCGTTCCGCACACGCCGAATATCGTAAGCAGCGCAGGAGTCAGCGAAATGCCGAAGCCGCGCATGTAGCCGGACATGCAGTCGTAGATCGTTGAGAAAATATAGGACATGAAAATGAATTTCATCCTTACCATGCCGAGGCGGATGACCTCGGGATCGTTATTAAACAGCGCGATAAGATACTTGCCGGAGAGCAGCGCAATGCACACGGCGCACGCCGTTGCTATGACGCTTTCTATAAGGCAGAGCTTGAGCGCCTTGCGGCAGCGGTCGATCTGACCGGCGCCGTAGTTCTGGCCGACGAAGGTAGTGCAGGCCTGTCCGAAGGAGTTGAGGATGTAATACGCCATGACCTCAACATTGAACGCCGCAGAGGACGCCGCCATCGTCACCTTGCCGAGGCTGTTTATCGCAGACTGGACAACGATGTTTGAAAGCGAGAACACCGCACCCTGTATGCCTGCCGGAACGCCGATCTTGAGTATGCGCCAGAGTATTTTCCAGTCGATACGCAGATTCTTAAACTCAACATGGATAAAAAGCTCGCTTCTTAAAAGCCTGCGCAGAAGAACAACGGAGCTTACAACATTTGCAAGCACCGTGGCTATCGCAACGCCGTCAACCGTTTTGTTCAGAACTACGACGAAAAACAGGTTGAGTATTACATTCAGAACGCCGGACAGGGCAAGCGCCACAAGCGGCGTTTTCGTATCGCCTGCGCTGCGGAATATGGCCGCTTCAAAGTTATAAAGGAAAATTACCGGCAGTCCGAGAAGATAAATGCGCATATATTTAAGCGCAAGCGGAAAAACATCCTCCGGCACCTGGAGCATTGAAAGCACAGGCTCGGCAAGCAGCTGGCCGAGCAGGCCGACAATAATGCCGCCCAATACGGCGGCGACAATGGATGTATGCACGGCACGCGAGACTGTGTTGCTGTCTCCCCTGCCGATCGCATTTGCTATGACAACATTTGCGCCCAGCGCAATGCCGATGAAAATATTAAGCAGCAGGCCGATGACCGGTCCGTTTGCGCCGACGGCTGCGACCGCCGCGACCGTATCTCCCTGAGCGAAATTGCCGACAATGGCTATATCCGAGGCATTAAACAGCTGCCCGAGAATGCCGGTGGCGGCAACAGGCAGCGCATAACGCAATATTTTATCCCACATCGAACCGTTAAGTATATCGATCGCAAGGCTTCTTTTTCTTTTTTCCATACAAACACCTCACATTCTGCAAAACACCAATAAAACTCCAACAAAACACCATGATATTTTAACGCAGTCTTTACGTTTTTCAAGTGTTCTTACATTATTTAATAAATTCTTAATAAGTTTTTGGCAGAATGCATTATTTCAAAGCAAAGAAAAATGCTCACACGCTCAAATTGCGTGTAAGCATTCAGTCACGACAGCATTTCGCGAAGCTGTGCTATCGCTTTGCGCTCAAGGCGCGATATCTGGACCTGCGACACTCCCAGCACCTTGGCCGTTTTTTCCTGAGTAAAGCCGTGATAATAGCGCAGATACAGGGTCTTCCGCTCCTTCTCGGGAAGCTCTTCAATGGCGCAGCGCAGCGCTACATGCTCGATCATGCGCTCCTCACCCTCGGTGTCGCACAGAACGTGCTCAAGCGTGAAGCCGTCTTCGCCCGTCTCGCGCTGCAGGCTTTCGGCCGGATTTGCCGCCGTTTCTGCAAAAGCGATGTCCTCGGGTGTCAGCCCGGTTTCGGCCGCAAGCTCAGAGATCAGCGGCACACGGCCGAGGCGCTGCTCAAGCGCGCACCGCGCGTTTTTTATATGAAGCGCACGCTCTTTGATCCCCCGGCTGACCTTCACTGTTCCGTCATCACGCAGAAACCTGCGTATCTCGCCTGCTATCTTCGGCACGGCATAGGTCGAAAACTGCGTTCCGAACCCGGGATCGAAGCCCGCAACGGCTTTAAGGAAGCCGAGGCAGCCGAGCTGATACAGATCGTCCGGCTCAACGCCGCGGCCGAAAAAGCGCCGCGCAACGCTCCAGATAAGCCCCGAATTATCCTCAACGAGCCGCTCGGACGCCGCCTTGTCCCCCTTCTTCGCAAGGCACAGATCGTTGAGCATACACTCGGTCATCTAAAGCCTCTGCGCTGGCGGATCGTTCTCAGCATCGTTACCGTAGTGCCCTTGCCCGGCGTACTTTTGACCTTCAGCTTGTCCATAAAGCTTTCCATAATGGTAAAGCCCATACCGCTGCGCTCCTCGCCGCCGGTGGTGTACATCGGCAGCATCGCCTGCTGAAGATCGGCTATGCCGCGCCCTTTATCTCGGATAACTATCTCGAGCTTTTCTCCGTCGAGGATGCGAAGGCGCATGCTTATGGTCCCTATGCTGTCCGGATACGCGTGGACGATGCAGTTTGTTACCGCCTCGCTGACCGAGGTTTTGATATCGCCCAGCTCGTCGAGCGTCGGGTCGAGCTGCGCGGCAAAGCCGGCAGCGGCCGCGCGCGCAAAGCTCTCGTTTGAGCTGAAGCTTGGAAATTCAAGCTTTATGTAGTTTGTCACCGTCATGTCGTTACCTCCCTTTTTGCGGCGATCGGTATCATTCTGTCGATGCCCGAGGCATCGAGCACTTTAAGCGGCTGTTTCTGGGGATTTTCAATGTACATCCGACCCCCGGCGCTGCGCATCTTCTTATAGCTCCGTACTATGACCGCAATGCCGGACGAGTCCATGAAGCCAAGCTGCGTCAGGTCGAGCACGAGGTCGCGCGGAAGATATCTGTCAATGCTGTCGGCAATGCCGTCAACAGCCGTTTTTGCGCCGTGATGGTCTAACTCGCCTGCTAAAAACACCGTTAGCCTGCCGTCGGAATATTCCGATGCGATCTTCATTTTTCCTCACTCCAATGCAATAAAAATATAAAAAAACTGATGCCGAGCTATGCTCAGCATCAGTTTAAATGTTTATATATGCGGATTTTGCAAAAAACGGTCGGGCTTATCCGAGATTTTTGAGGCTTTCCTCAAGATTTTCGATGAGCGCCTCGAGCTTTGCCTTCTTTTCGCGCTCAGCGTTAACGACCTTTTCCGGCGCGCGGGAAACGAAGTTTTCGTTTGCAAGCTTTGCGTTCTGCCCGTCGAGCTGCTTTTTGGCGTTTGCAAGCTCTTTTTCCATGCGTGCGCGCTCTTTTTCAAGATCAACAAGCTCTGCCATGGGCATGAACATGCGCGCGTTATCGGTTATGACGGACACCATACCGTCGGTGCTCTCGGGAAGCTCCGCTCTGACCTCAACGCCGGAGGCATAGGCCAGCTTGCAGATAAACTTCTCGCCGTCGGTGAATGCCTTTGCCTTGTCGGTGACGATGATAAGGTGGCTCTTTCTGGACGGGGGAACGTTCATCTCGGATCTGCGCGCACGAACGGCCTTGATGGCATCCATGACCATTCCGAAGTTCGCCTCGTCCTCGGGGAAGTTGAGCTTTTCGCTGTACTCGGGGTAAGACTGCATCATAAGCGCATCGCCCTCGTGAGGCAGCGCCTGCCATATTTCCTCGGTGATAAACGGCATGAACGGGTGCAGGAGCTTGAGTATCTCAACAAGGACATACAGAAGCACGCGCTGGGCGCTCTCCTTTGCCGCCTCGTCATCGCCGTTCAGGCGCGGTTTTGTCAGCTCAATGTACCAGTCGCAGTAATCATCCCAGATGAAATCGTATATCTTGCCTGCCGCAACGCCCAGCTCAAAGCTGTCCATATTATCGCAGACCTCTTTGACGACGCGGTTGAGCTTGGAGAGGATCCACTTATCCTCGGTCTCAAGCGTCTCGGGCAGATGATTATCCTCAATGGCGAGGTTCATCATGACAAAGCGCGATGCGTTCCATATCTTATTGCAGAAGTTGCGCATCGCCTCGCACTTTTCAACGTAGAAGCGCATGTCGTTGCCGGGGCTGTTGCCGGTTATGAGGTTAAAGCGCAGCGCGTCCGCGCCGTACTTTTCGGCCATCTCCAGAGGATCAATGCCGTTGCCGAGGCTCTTGGACATTTTTCTGCCCTGACTGTCGCGTACAAGGCCGTGGATGAACACTGTGTGGAACGGCTCCTTTTTCATCTGCTCCATGCCGGAGAAGATCATTCGCGCGACCCAGAAGAAGATGATGTCATAACCCGTTACCATGACCGAGGTCGGATACCAGTAGTCAAGCTCAGGGGTCTTGTCCGGCCAGCCCATGGTCGAGAACGGCCAGAGTGCTGAACTGAACCATGTATCGAGAACGTCCTCTTCCTGATGGATATTCTTGCTGTGGCAGTGCTCGCACTCACAGGGATCGGTGCGAGACACGGTTATCTTGCCGCAATCGTCGCAGTACCATGCCGGTATTCTGTGCCCCCACCAGAGCTGACGGGAGATGCACCAGTCGTGGACATTTTCCATCCAGTTCATATAGGTCTTTGTGAAGCGCTCGGGAACGAATTTTATTCTTCCGTCCTTAACGACCTCGATCGCCGCCTCGGCCAGAGGCTTCATCTTGACAAACCACTGGGGGCTTGTGAGCGGCTCGACAACGGTGCCGCAGCGGTAGCAGCAGCCGACATTGTGGTTATACGGCTCGACCTTAACGAGATAGCCCTGCTCCTCGAGGTCGGCTACGATGGCCTTGCGCGCCTCGTAGCGATCCATGCCGTTATACTTTCCGCCGTTTATTATTTTCGCGTCCTCGTCGATGCAGAGTATCTGCTCGAGATCATGTCTGAGGCCGACCTCATAGTCATTGGGGTCATGGCAGGGCGTCATTTTGACAGCGCCCGTGCCGAAGCCAAGCTCAACATACTCATCGGCAACGATGGGGAGCTTTCTTCCGACCAGCGGCAGGATGGCGTTCTTGCCGACAAGGTGCTTATAGCGCTCGTCATCGGGGTGAACGGCAACGCCGGAGTCGCCGAGCATGGTCTCGGGACGTGTAGTCGCGATGATGAACTCCTCGTCAGAATCCTCGATGGGGTATCTTATGTGCCAGAAGGAGCCGGGCATGTCCTTATACTCGACCTCGGCGTCGGAAAGCGCCGTACGGCACTTGGGACACCAATTGATGATGCGGCTGCCCTTATAGATAAGTCCCTTTTCGTACAGCTCGCAGAATGTTTCGCGCACGCTCTTTGCGCGGGTCTCGTCCATCGTGAACGCGCTTCTGTCCCAATCGCAGGATGCGCCGAGCACCTTCTGCTGCTCAACGATGCGGTCGCCGTATTTGTTCTTCCATTCCCAAACGCGGTCAAGGAACTTCTCGCGGCCGAGGTCGTAGCGCGTAAGGCCTTCCTTAACGCGCAGCTCCTCTTCGACCTTTATCTGGGTCGCAATGCCTGCATGATCGGTGCCGGGAAGCCAAAGTGCGGCATAGCCCTGCATGCGCTTATAGCGCGTCAGTATATCCTGCAATGTTGAGTCGAGCGCGTGACCCATGTGCAGCTGACCTGTCACGTTCGGGGGCGGCATAACTATTGAAAACGGCTTTTTGTCGGGGTCTATGACGCCCTTGAAGCAGCCGTGCGACTGCCACATTTCATATATTCTTTTTTCAACCGTACCGGGGTCATACACCTTCGGCAGCTCTTTCATATCTGATCCTCCTTAACAAATAAAAAAACTGCGCCCCGACATTCATCAGGGCGCAGTATTACGCGGTACCACCTGAATTCCGCGCAATGCGCGGCACTCATCGCTCTGTAACGGGAGCGCCCGTCCGGCCTACTTGGATTTCGGCACGGCTGCTCGGGACCGACCTTCGGCGGCATGCCTTAGGAACTTTCACCGTCCGTTCCCTCTCTGAAAAGCATGCTTGGCTTACTCCTGTCCGTCATTGCCTTTAGTAAAATATATTATATGCACTTTTTACCCAAAAAGTCAAGCCGGGATTTTCAGCTCATGCGATAGTACTGCCAGCAGTGCAGCTTATCTATCATCGGCTGCTCGGCGTCGCTGTTCACTCCGGTCTTTATAACGGGGATCTCGCGGCGCAGGTCGGAAAGGAAGCTGAAAAACGGCTCACTCTTTGCGCAGCCTGCAAGCTCAAGGGTAACTTCGCCGAGGAAGCTTGCGCTTATATATCCGTCCTCGGGCATATCCAGCGAAGCAAAGCGCTCGGCAAAATCCGAGGTTTTTGCATATGCGTCGTTTGCCCATATGACAAAGGGAGCCGAGCAGTTTGCAACAACGTCATCGGCAATATCCATGCCGATCTCGTTATACGCAAGATAGTCCGCGCCGAGATTCGGCCTGTGATCTCCGAAAAACACGAGCACATACGGATCATCAAGGCCGTTTAAGTACTCCGTCAGCTCAAGCAGCATATCCGAAGAGCACTTCACGCCATAGGCATACACCGACAAAAGCTCCTCGGCATAGTCGCTCAGCTGAACACTGGTCTGCACCTTCGGGACCTCAAAATCGTACTTGGAATAAGTATACGCCTGATGGTTCTGAATGGTCGTTGCATAGGTGAACAGTCTTTCGCCGTTTTGCGTGCGCTCGGAAACAAGCTGCTTGAGGTTTTTCAGGAAGGCTGTTTCCATTTTGGATTTATCCTCAAGATCCTCAACAAACACGCGCTCATCAATGCCCAGAAAGCTCAGCGCCGAATCGCGATTGTAAAACCAGCTGTTGCCGGGATGGAAATAGAGGCTCGAATATCCCTGGTCGCCAAGAAGCGTTGCCATTGACGGAACAGAGTGGTGGAACGATCTCATAGCCGAATTTGATGTTGCGCTTATGAGATTTGTCTGCATGCCGGTGAGCACGTCAAACTCCGTATTCGCGGTTCCCGCTCCGAAATTGGGAACAACGATGTGACCGTTTATGCTGTTGGGGCTTGAAGCGACCTCATAAAAGCCGCGCATCGGATCATCTTTTTCGGAATATGTAAAGGCGTCGGCATCGGTGACGTCGTTAAACGCCTCGCACATTATCATGATCATCTGCGGCTTTACGCCCTCAGGCTCTTCGGTTTTCTGCTCTGAAATATAGCTTTCTACGGTTTTTTCGGAATATCCGTCGGGCTTATCGACCGTATAAAGGTTAAAGTTATATAAGAAGCAATAGTTAAGTCCAAGCTCGTTGAATATCGACGTCACGTTATATTCCGAGCTCACCGGGAACGAGGCATAAAGCTCCCTGTCGCGATAAAGGCCGAAGAATGCGCCTGCGAAAACAGCTATGCTCAGCACGATGCCGACTATACGCGGCACGGCAGGGCGCTTCCTCGTTCTGCCAAGCACGATCGCAAGGGCTATAAAAACGGCTGTCGATAAAACGATCACCGCTATGACCGCCGGGTGAAGATCAAGCCTGTAATCGCCGGAGGCCTGAAGCGCCTCACGCAGCAGGAGTATATCCGCCGGTACAAGCGGATCGTCGCGTCCGTCTATCTTTAGCAGGTTTGCATACGACAGCAGCCCGAACACAAGGTTAGCGGCCGCTCCGGCGGCAAAGCTGTTCATGCAGGCAAAATATATCACAAGCAGCAGCACGGCTATCGGCAGGACGTTCAGAAGTGTAAGAAGTGGATTTCTGAGCATAAAGCCTACCGTGTGCCTGAAGGAGCCCGGTGATATGTATATGCACATAAGGAATATCCAGCCTGTGAGCAGCAGAAGCTCAAGCCATGTAAACCTGCTGTGAATATCTTTCAGCTTAGAAAACTTACCGTTCATTATCCATCATTCGCCGCGCTCAGCGCCCCAGAAGAACAGCGCAACGGTGCCGGGGCCGGTGTGGCTGCCGATGGTCGTGCCGACATAGTTTATCTCGACCTTGCCGTTGAGCTTGGGGAAGCGTTCCTCAACAAGCGCGGCAACTTCCTTTGCATCCTCAACGCAGCCGGACTGTGAGATATAGCACTTGCCGGAATAATCAAGGCCGTCGTTTGCGCATTGCTCCATACGCTCGACGATCGTCTTTATGACCTTTTTCTTCGTGCGGATCTTTTCCCTGGGAATAAGTCTGCCGAGGTTATCCATGTTAAGCAGAGGACATATATTGAGCATCGTTCCGAAGAAGCCTGCCGCCTTTGAAATTCTGCCGCCCTTGACATAGAAGCTGAGGTCTGTTGAGAAGAACCAGTGGTGCAGATGAAGCTTGTTTGCCTCGATCCAATCATGCGCCTCGTCAATGCTCATGCCCTCGTCGCGCTTATCTGCCAAAGCGTCCATGAGCAGGCCGTAGCCCGAGGATGCTCCGAGAGAATCGACTATGTAAATCTTGCGTTCGGGATACTCCTCTGCAAGCATGGCAGCCGCGTTGCGCGCGGAGTTCACCGTTCCGGAAATGCCGCTGGAGAGCGTAACATGCAGAATGTCCTTGCCCTCTTTGAGGAAGGGCGTGAAATAGTCGATATACTCGGCAACGTTTACCTGACTTGTCTTGGTATCGGCACCTTCGGCCATTTTCTTATAAAACTCTTCAAACGGCATGCTTTGGCCGAGATCGTCCATGTAATCTTCGCCGTCGAGCATATAGTGGAAGCAGACATATTTTATATCGCGTGCTTCAAAGTGTTCCTTTGTAAGGTCTGCCGTCGAGCAGCAGCTAATTATATAGTCAGACATTTTTTCCTCCCGAATTAAAAATTCCGCCCGTATACAGCGGATACTCCATTATATACGGGCGGAATTTGAAATGCAATAAATATTGCAACAATTTTTTAAAGTTATCAGCCGAACATTGTCATAAGCTCTTCGCAGCTTGTAACGCCGACTTCCTTGCTGAGCTGCTTGCCGTCCTTGAAGGCGATAAGCGTCGGGATGCTCATAACGCCGAAGCGCTGAGCTATGGCCGGTACCTCGTCAACATCGAGCTTGCAGACCCGGACTCTCCCCTCCATCTGCTTATCAAACTCCTCGAGTATCGGAGCCTGCATGCGGCAGGGGCCGCACCATGTTGCCCAGAAATCGACCAGCACGAGGCCGGAGGAGGTGATCGAATCGAAGTTATCCTTTGTAAGATGCATAATAGACATTTTTCATATCTCCTTTTCTGTGTTTATATATTCGCAAGCCGACAGGGCGGCGATGTTGCCGTCGCCCACGGCCTTTGCTATCTGATACGGTGCGCCGGTGCAGTCTCCGGCGGCAAAAACGCCCTTGATGTTGGTTTTGCAGCTGCGGTCGGTTTTGATTATGCCGCGCTCGGATTCAATGCCGGAAACAAGGCTTTCGGCCGTGAGGGTGTCCTTGAGGATGAACACGCAATTGACGGCGTATTCCGTTCCGTCGGCAACAAGGGTATCGGCCTTCATGCCGCCGCGGATATCAAGCTTCTCCCTGCCGGAAAAGCTCAGCACCTTGCAGCCGATATCGCTCAGAAACTGCGCATCGTGCCGTGCCTCCTCGCTGTCGCCGATAACGGCAACCGTTTTTCCCTTATAGAGCATGCCGTCGCAGGTCGCGCAGTAGCTCACTCCCCTGCCGAGAAACTCGGTCTCGCCCGGGCATATCGGGCGGCGGCTTATGCCGGCAGCAACGATAACGGCTCTTGTCTCGTAAAACTCGCTTCCGACGGCAACACCTATTGTTTTGCCCAGCGGCACAACGCTCAGCGCGCGGCCTTGTATCACCTCGGCGTCGCTTTCCTCAAGCTGGCGGCGCATTGCTTTGACAATGTCGCTGCCTGTGCCGGACATGCCGGGATAATTGCTCACGCTTTCGGCAAGCCAGAGCTTGCTGCTCTCCGGCGGATTTGAGATAACGCCCGTTTTTTTGCCTCGGTTGCAGGCCGTCAGCGCCGCCGAAACTCCGGCAGGGCCTGCGCCGATGATGAGTATATCAAATTTTTCGCTCATATTTATCACCTGTGATCATATTATCACAGTTTTCGCGTTTTCTCAATCGTATATGCAACAGCAGTGCAAAATTTAAGTTTTATTATTGTAATTGCGCCGAATATCGTTTATAATTTTACTACCTATTTTAACAGGAGTACAAACATGGAAGAGATAAGCAAGAATTTTATTGAAAACTTTATCGACGAGGACCTTGCCGAGGGCGGCAGATTCGCCGGAATGCAGGTGCACACACGTTTTCCTCCCGAACCGAACGGTTATCTGCACATAGGCCACTGCAAGGCGCTTATCATAGATTTCGGCACCGCCGAGAAATACGGCGGCATATGCAACCTGCGCATGGACGACACGAATCCGGCCAAGGAGGACACCGAGTATGTCGATGCCATTCAGGAGGATATCCACTGGCTCGGCTTTGACTGGGGCGACCGCTTTTTCTACGGCTCGGATTACTTTGAAAAGACCTATGAATACGCCGTCGAGCTTATAAAAAAGGGTCTTGCTTACGTCTGCGAGCTTACGCCCGAGCAGTTCAAGGAGTATCGCGGCGATACGAGCAAGCCTGCCGTAAGCCCTTACAGAGACAGACCCGTTGAGGAAAACCTCGACCTGTTCGAGCGCATGAAAAACGGCGAATTTCCCGAGGGAAAATACACGCTGCGCGCAAAGATCGACCTTGCCTCCGGCAACTTCAACATGCGCGATCCCGTGCTCTACCGCATCAGATATATCGAGCATCACCGTCAGGGCACGAAGTGGTGCATCTTCCCCATGTACGACTTTGCTCACCCCATTCAGGACGCGCTCGAGGGAATAACCCACTCGCTGTGCTCGCTTGAGTATGAAGACCACCGTCCGCTGTACGACTGGGTGATAAACAACGTCTCCGTGCCGTCAAAGCCGCGCCAGATCGAGTTTGCGCGCCTTGGTATAAACTACACCGTTCTGAGCAAGCGCAAGCTCAGAAGGCTTGTAGAAGAAGGCCTCGTCTCCGGCTGGGACGATCCGCGTATGCCGACGCTGTGCGGTCTGCGCCGCCGCGGCTATACGCCGCAGTCGATCCGCAATTTCTGCGAGAGGATCGGCGTTGCAAAGGTTCCGAGCACCGTCGAGTTCTCCTTCCTTGAGCACTGCCTGCGCGAGGATCTGAACGATCACGCTCAGCGCGCGATGGCGGTCCTTCGCCCGATAAAGCTCACGATAACGAACTATCCCGAGGGGCAGAGCGAGGAGCTTGATGTTGAGAATAACCCCAACGATCCGGAGGCCGGAACTAGAAAGGTCACCTTCTCGCGCGATCTGTGGATCGAATCCGAGGATTTTCTTGAAGTTCCCGTTCCCAAGTATAAAAGGCTTTATCCCGAAGGCCCCGAGTGCCGCCTGAAGGGTGCATATCTCATCACCTGCACCGGCTGCGTGAAAGACGCCGACGGCAATGTCACCGAGGTCCTCGCGACCTACGATCCCGAAAGCCGCGGCGGCGATCCTTCCGACGGACGCAAGGTCAAGGGCGCAACGATACACTGGGTCGATGCAAACAACTGCGCCGACGCGGAGGTCAGGCTGTACAGCAATCTGTTCTCCGATCCCGATCCGGACGCTGCGGACAAGGATTATATAAGCTGCCTCAACCCCGACTCGCTCGAGGTTCTCACAGGCTGCAAGCTTGAAAAGATGCTTGAGGGCGCTGCCGCTCCGGCTCAGTTCCAGTTCCTGCGCATGGGCTACTTCTGCGTTGACAGCAAGGATTCGTCCCCGGAACACCTCGTATTCAATCGCGCGGTTGCGCTTAAAGACAGCTTCAAGAAATAAGGAGGGGCACATGGACTACAAAGCTGCGGTTATCACGGTTAGCGACAGATGCTCGGCCGGCGAAAAGGTCGATAAAAGCGGCCCTGCCGTCGCTCAGATGCTCGAGGAGGCAGGCTTCCCCGTTATCTACAGAGGGCTTGTTCCCGACGAGCGGCACGAGATATCTGCCGAGTTTATAAAATGCGCATACGAGCTTGGCGCAGATCTCATAGTTTCAACAGGCGGAACCGGCTTCGGCAAGCGCGACATCACCCCCGAGGCTACGCGCGACGTTATCTCGCGAGAGATACCGGCCATTCCACAGGCGATGCTGCATTACAGTCTCTGCCTTACTCCGCGCGCAATGCTCACAAGGGGCGTCGCCGGAATACGCGGCAAAAGCCTCATTCTCAACCTCCCCGGCAACGAGGGCGGCGCAAAACAGAATTTGAGCGCGGTGCTCGGCGTTCTTGAGCACGCACTGCAAATGATCTCAAAGGACGAATAAACGATACAAAATTAAAAACCACGGCTAAAGCTTTAGCTGTGGTTTTTAATTTCATCAAGCGTCATTATCTGCGCGCCTATGCGCTGCATATCCTCGAGGTTTACGTGCTGGACTTCCGGCGTTACGGACGACGTGCAGTCGCTGAGCACGATAACGTCATAGTCGAGCGACAGAGCGTCGTAGCAGGTCGTGCGGATGCAGTTTGGCGTTGTGGTTCCGGCAAGCACGACCGTCTGCACACCGAGCCGGCGCAGGACAAGGTCAAGGCTCGTTGCGAAAAACGCCGAGAAGCGCGGCTTTATCATGACCCGGTCGCTGTCAATGACCTCAAATTCCTCGGGAAACGCATCGGACATGCTCTCATCGCAAGCCTCCGACAGCGGCTTTCCCCCGTCTGCCCACACCTTGGCGCGCGCTTTCTCAACGTCGCTGCCGTCGGCGCGATAGTGCCGCACGGCGTAAAACACCGGAAGCTCGGATTCGTGGAAAAAGCGTATCACCTCGGCGCATGCAGGCACCGTTCCGGCAGCCCCGGCTATGCAGATCGGCGAGGACGGGTCGATAAATCCTCTCTGCATGTCGATCATTATAAGTGCTGTTTTGTCCATGCTCTCCTCCTGAACTGTTGCTGACAATATGATAACGCCAACAGGGCAAAAAGTAAAGGGGCGCGAATGCGCCACTCAGTGTGTCAAAAATGTCTGTTACTTTTTGCACGCTTCATAAACGCCGCATTTTTCGTGAAAATAACCACCCGACTTTTTCAGCCGGGTGGTTTTGTTATTATTACGTTATCAAAGTGCGTTGGTCTTGCCGACGAGTGCGGACAGGTCAACGTACTGAGCAGGATCGTCGGTAACGGTATCATCGGTCTGCTCCTTGAAGTCGCGGTACATGGAAAGTCCTGTGCCGGCCGGGATAAGCTTGCCGATGATGACGTTTTCCTTCAGGCCGACAAGGTGATCGACCTTGCCCTTGATAGCCGCCTCGGTAAGAACCTTGGTGGTCTCCTGGAAGGATGCTGCCGACAGGAAGCTTTCCGTTGCCAGAGAAGCCTTGGTGATACCCATGAGAAGCTGGGTGTAGGTCGCCTTGCTGAGGCCCTCCTCGCCTGCTTCGATGCGCTCTTCGATCTTGCGGTTTGCTGCCTTGAGCTCGCCGATATCGACAGTCGAGCCGGAGAGCAGATCGGTGCTTCCGGAATCCTCGATCTTGACCTTGCGCATCATCTGGCGAACGATGATCTCGATATGCTTATCGTTGATATCAACGCCCTGCTGACGGTAAACCTTCTGGACCTCCTGAATGATATAGGTGCGAACGCCGGGACGGCCGAACTCATCATCGTCGATGCCGCGGATGCGCAGAACATCGTGCGGACTGAGTGCGCCGCTGGTCAGCTCCTGACCCTTATCGACATGGTCGCCGTTCTTGACGAGAATACCTGCCGAGTGAGGAACGGTGTAGACCTTTGTTTCACCCTCTTCCTCGCTGGTGACGCTTATTGCAAACAGCGCGCCCTTCTTTGTCTCCTCGATGGAAACCGTGCCGGAAACCTCGGCAAGGACAGCCATCTTCTTGGGCTTGCGCGCCTCGAACAGCTCTTCAACACGGGGAAGACCCTGAGTGATATCGTCGCCTGCGATACCGCCGGTGTGGAAGGTACGCATGGTAAGCTGAGTACCGGGTTCGCCGATGGACTGAGCCGCGATAACGCCGACGGCTTCGCCTGCGCTGACGGGCTGGCCGATCGCAAGGTTGATGCCGTAGCACTTTGCGCACACGCCGGTGCGAGCCTCGCAGGACAGGACGCTGCGGATGAGCACTCGCTCGATGCCGTGCGCCTCAAGGATCTCTGCGTCCGCAGGCATAAGCATATGATCGGTATCAAACAGCACCTCGCCGGTCTGCGGATCGCAGACGGGAACTGCCGGGAATCTGCCGTGGATGCTGGTGCCGAAGGACTGGACGAGCTGGCCCTTGTCGTAGATGGCAGCTGCCCATACGCCGTCATGCGTGCCGCAGTCGGGCTCGCGGATGATAACATCCTGGCAGACATCGACCATTCGACGGGTAAGGTAACCGGAGTCGGCTGTACGAAGTGCGGTATCGGCAAGGCCTTTACGGGCGCCTCGGGAGGAGATGAAGTACTCCAGAACGCTGAGGCCTTCACGGAAGTTTGCCTTGATCGGGATCTCGATGGTCTTACCGGAGGTGTTAGCCATAAGGCCGCGCATACCGGCAAGCTGACGGATCTGGTTCATGGAGCCACGAGCACCGGAGTTTGCCATCATGTAGATAGGATTGTAGGTATCCAGGCAGTTCTGCAGTGCGCTGGTGACGTCCTTGGTGGTCTGCTCCCACTCGGAAACGACCAGACGATAGCGCTCATCATCGGTGATGAAGCCGCGCTTGAACTGACGCTCGATTGCGAGGACCTTGTTCTCAGTTTCGCTGATGAGGGTCTTTTTCGCTTCGGGGACGGTCATATCGGCGATGGAGATCGTGATAGCGCCCACGGTCGAATACTTATAGCCCATTGCCTTGATGCCGTCAAGCACCTCGGCGGAAATGGTGAAATCGTGGATCTTGATGCAGCGGTCGATGATATCGCCGAGCTGCTTCTTGCCGACCTGGAAGCCGATCTCATGGTCAAAGGCATGCTCCGGATCGCTTCTGTCAACATAGCCGAGATCCTGGGGGATCTTCTCGTTGAAGATTATTCTGCCGACGGTGCTCTCTATGACCTTGGACTTCTCAACGCCGTCAAAGCTCTTGGTAACACGAACGAGGATAGGAGCGTGCAGGCCGACCTCGCCCTGACTGTACGCCATGACAGCCTCGTTGGGGTCACGGTATATAAGCAGGGGCTTGTAAGACGGAGCCTTGCCGCCCTCTGCGGCTGCCTTTTCCTCGGCCGCGACGAACTCATCGCCGTCAACGATCTCGTTTGCAGGCAGATCGGTGTCGCCGGGGTCGGTGACGAACACATGCTCTGCGCCCTTTTCGGCCTTGCCTATACGCTTCATTGTCAGGTAGTAGGAGCCGAGGATCATATCCTGAGTTGGAACGGTTACGGGGTGGCCGTCCTGCGGACGCAGAAGGTTGTTTGCCGAGAGCATGAGTATTCTCGCCTCGGCCTGCGCTTCGGCGGACAGAGGAACGTGGATAGCCATCTGGTCGCCGTCGAAGTCGGCGTTGTATGCTGTACATACCAGAGGATGCAGCTTGAGCGCGCGGCCCTCAACGAGGATAGGCTCGAACGCCTGAATGCCCAGACGGTGCAGAGTAGGTGCGCGGTTGAGCAGCACGGGGTGCTCCTTGATGACGACCTCGAGCGCGTCCCAAACCTCGGTGCGCTGCTTATCGACCATCTTCTTTGCGGACTTGATGTTGTTTGCAACGCCGTCCTCAACGAGCTTCTTCATAACGAAGGGGCGGAACAGCTCAATGGCCATTTCCTTGGGAACGCCGCACTGATAGATCTTAAGATCAGGGCCGACAACGATAACGCTACGGCCGGAGTAGTCAACGCGCTTGCCCAGCAGGTTCTGACGGAAACGTCCCTGCTTGCCCTTAAGCATATCCGACAGCGACTTGAGCGCACGGGAGTTTGCGCCGGTCACGGCTCTGCCGCGGCGGCCGTTGTCGATAAGTGCGTCAACGGCTTCCTGAAGCATGCGCTTCTCGTTGCGCACGATGATGTCGGGCGCGTTGAGCTGGATAAGTCTCTTAAGACGGTTATTGCGGTTAATGACGCGGCGGTACAGATCGTTGAGGTCGCTTGTTGCAAAGCGGCCGCCGTCGAGCTGGACCATGGGGCGGATCTCGGGAGGGATGACCGGCAAAATGTCGATTATCATCCACTCGGGCTTGTTGCCGCTCTGGCGGAATGCCTCGACGACCTCAAGGCGCTTGACGAGCTTTGCCTTCTTCTGGCCGGAGGCGTTTGCCAGTTCTTCTCTGAGCTGAGCGGAAAGCTGCTCGCAGTCGATCTGCTGGAGGAGCTTCTTTATTGCCTCGGCGCCCATGCCGGCATCAAAGTCGTCCTCGTACTTCTCGCGCATGTCGCGATACTCTTTTTCGGTGAGTATCTGGCACTTTTCCAGCGGAGTGAAGCCGGGGTCTGTGACTATATAGTTTGCAAAGTACAGGACCTTCTCAAGCACTCTCGGAGTGAGGTCGAGCAGCAGGCCCATGCGGCTGGGTATGCCCTTGAAGTACCAGATATGAGATACGGGGGCGGCAAGCTCTATGTGACCCATGCGCTCACGGCGAACCTTGCTCTTTGTGACTTCAACGCCGCAGCGGTCGCAGATCTTGCCCTTGTAGCTGATCTTCTTGTACTTGCCGCAGTGGCACTCCCAGTCCTTGGTCGGTCCGAAAATGCGCTCGCAGAACAGGCCGTCGCGCTCGGGCTTGAGGGTGCGGTAGTTGATGGTCTCGGGTTTGGTGACCTCGCCGGAGGACCAGGAAAGGATCATTTCAGGGGAGGCAATGCCTATTTTTATGGCGTCAAACGGTGTAAAACTCATTATTATTCATCCTCCTCACTGTAGTCATCATCGGACATGAAACCGAAATCATCATCGTCGGTCTCGGGAACGTCCTCGATCGTATAGCCCTCGGCCTCGATATCGTCGTCATCGGACATGGTATCGTACATCTCGTCCTTCATCTTGGGAACGAAATCGTCATCGTCATCATCCTTGAGCTCGATCTCCTGGCCGTCCTTATCCAGAACGCGGATATCAAGACACAGAGACTGAAGCTCCTTGACCAGGACCTTGAACGATTCGGGTACGCCGGGCTGCGGAATATTGTCGCCCTTTACGATGCTCTCATAGGTGCGTACACGGCCTGTGACATCGTCGGACTTGACAGTGAGTATCTCCTGCAGGGTGTACGCCGCACCGTAAGCCTCGAGGGCCCAAACTTCCATTTCGCCGAAGCGCTGGCCGCCGAACTGAGCCTTGCCGCCGAGAGGCTGCTGGGTAACGAGGCTGTAGGGGCCGGTGCTGCGAGCATGGATCTTATCATCGACCAGGTGGTGCAGCTTGAGGAAGTAGACCCAGCCGACAGTTACGTCGTTATCAAATTTTTCGCCGGTGCGGCCGTCGTACAGGACGCTCTTGCCGTCCTCGCGCAGGCCGGCCTGACGCAGGGTATCGCGGATGGTGGATTCGTTTGCGCCGTTGAAGATAGGCGTTGCGACCTTCCAGCCGAGTGCCTGAGCCGCATAGCCGAGGTGAACCTCGAGGACCTGACCGATATTCATACGGGAAGGAACGCCCAGGGGGTTAAGGACTATATCAAGCGGAGTGCCGTCGGGCAGATAAGGCATATCCTCACGCGGAAGTATGCGCGAGACAACGCCCTTGTTGCCGTGGCGGCCGGCCATCTTATCGCCGACGGAGATCTTACGCTTCTGAGCGATGTAAACACGCACGACCTGATTTACGCCGGGGCTCATCTCGTCGCCGTTTTCACGGGTGAACACCTTGACGTCAACGATTATGCCGCTCTCGCCGTGGGGAACCTTGAGCGAGGTATCGCGAACCTCTCTCGCCTTTTCGCCGAAGATGGCGCGGAGCAGTCTCTCCTCTGCGGTGAGGTCTGTCTCGCCCTTCGGGGTCACCTTACCGACGAGGATATCACCGGCACGGACCTCTGCGCCGACAGTGATTATGCCGCGCTCATCAAGGTACTTGAGTGCATCGTCGCCCACACCGGGGATATCACGGGTGATCTCCTCGGGTCCGAGCTTGGTATCGCGTGCGTCGCACTCGTATTCCTCAACATGGATAGAGGTGAACACATCTTCCATGACAAGGCGCTCGTTAAGCAGGATAGCGTCCTCGTAGTTGTAGCCTTCCCAAGTCATGAAGCCGACGAGGATGTTCTTGCCGAGGGATATCTCGCCGTCCTTGGTGCTCGGGCCGTCTGCAATGACGTCGCCCTCGTGAACGCGCTCGCCGAGAGAAACAATGGGTCTCTGGTTTACGCAGGTACCCTGGTTGGAGCGTGCAAACTTTATGAGCTTATAGTTCTTTATATCTCCGGAATCGTATTTGATGGAGATGTTCTGCGCATCGGCGCGGACGATCTCGCCGTCGCCTTCCGCGAGAACGACAACACCGGAGTCAACTGCGCACTTGTGCTCGATGCCGGTTGCGACGATAGGCGCCTGAGTTGTCATAAGAGGCACTGCCTGGCGCTGCATGTTCGCGCCCATCAGTGCGCGGTTTGCGTCGTCGTTTTCGAGGAACGGGATCATCGCGGTAGCGATGGATACCATCATACGGGGGCTTATATCAATGTAGTCAACTCTCTCGCGGTCGACCTCGACGATCTCGTCGCGGTGGCGGCAGGTTATACGCTTATTGATAAGGCAGCCGTTTTCGTCGCGAGGCTCGGTCGCAGGAGCAACGATGTAGTTATCCTCCATGTCGGCCGTCAGGTAATCGACCTGATCGGTGACACGGCAGGTGCCCTTCTCGACCTTCTGGAAAGGTGCGACGAGGAAGCCGTACTCGTTTGCTCTTGCGTAGGAAGCAAGGTAAGAGATAAGTCCGATGTTCGGGCCTTCGGGAGTCTCTATGGGGCACAGGCGGCCATAGTGGCTATAGTGAACGTCGCGGACGTCGAAGGAGGCTCTCTCACGGCTCAGGCCGCCGGGGCCGAGTGCCGACATACGGCGCTTGTGAGTAAGCTCGGACAGGGGGTTTGTCTGATCCATGAACTGCGACAGGGGGCTGGAGCCGAAGAACTCTTTGATCGCCGCGGTCACGGGACGGATATTTATAAGGCTCTGAGGAGTTACGATGTCGAGATCCTGCAGAGTCATGCGCTCGCGGATAACGCGCTCCATACGGGAGAAGCCGATGCGGAACTGATTCTGCAGCAGCTCGCCGACGCAGCGGACGCGGCGGTTGCCGAGGTGGTCGATATCGTCCTTCTCTCCGATGCCGTAGGCAAGGCAGTTGAGATAGTTGACGGATGCAAACATGTCGTCAACAACGATGTGCTTCGGGATAAGTACATCTATATTTTCAAGGATAGCTTCCTTGAGAGCGTCGCCGGAGTACTGCTCCATGAGGCTCTTGAGGACGATGCCGCGGACCTTTTCCTTTATGCCGAGCTCCTCGGGGTCGATATCGACCATGCTCTGCAGGGGAACCATGCCGTTGGAGAATACCTTGACGGTCTTTCCGTCAACATCGAGCCAGACCTCAACGACGCCGGCAGCGTCGATCTTCTCGGCCATGTCGCGCGAGATGACCTCGCCTGCGTCGGCAATTATCTCGCCGGTCGAGGGGTCTGCAACGGGCATTGCCAGCGTAAAGCCGTTTATTCTGCCGCGCAGAGCCAGCTTCTTGTTGAACTTATAGCGGCCGACATTGGAAATGTCGTAGCGGCGGCGGTCAAAGAACAGTCCGTCGAGCAGGGACTCGGCGCTTTCGACAGTGGGAGGATCGCCGGGGCGCAGCTTGCGGTAGATCTCCATAAGGCACTCGTCACGGCTGGTGGTGGTGTCCTTATCAATGGTTACGGCTATGCGCTCGTCATCGCCGAAGATCTCCTTCAGGCGCTCGTTTGTGGTCGCGCCGACGATGGGATCGGGAGTGCAGGAAAGCCATGTTTCGGGCTTTGTCTCATCATACTTGCCCATTGCCTTGAGAAACCAGGTAATGGGAAGCTTTCGGTTTTTATCTATACGGACATAGAAGGTGTTGTTCGCGTCGGTCTCGTACTCGAGCCATGCGCCGTGATACGGGATAACGGTCGCCGCGTAAATGCTCGTCATGCTGCGGTCGGTGGTCTTATCGTAGTACACACCGGGGCTGCGGACGATCTGGGAGACGATAACACGCTCGGCGCCGTTGATTATAAATGTGCCGCCGGCGGTCATGAGCGGAAAATCGCCCATGAAGATCTCCTGCTCCTTGATCTCTTCGGTTTCGAGGTTGCGCAGACGCACGCTTACCTTCAGCGGCGCCGCATACGTTGCATCGCGTACCTTGCACTCTTCTTCCGTATACTTGGGCTTTTCGTCCATGGAATAATCCACAAAGCTCAGCTCAAGATTGCCGGAATAGTCGGTCACGGCGTCGGTATCTCTAAATACTTCGCGCAGACCGGTCTCGAGAAACCACTTGTAGCTCTTCTTCTGAATCTCCAAAAGGTTGGGCATGTCCTGGATTTCTTCGTACCGTGCAAAGCTCTTTCTGAGAGTTTTGCCGTAGAGAACATCTTTTGGCATTCGTACACACTCCTTAATCGTAATTGAGAACGCCCGGGTGAGTTGTTTATTTTGCTCACTTCGGTGTTGTATTTACGTTTGGTTGATGGTATATTGTGATTGTAAACACTGGGGTGCCAGTCGTTTCACCACAAGATAACATAGCAAGTTATTCTATCATTGTATATATAGCTATGTCAAGAAATATTTTGTGAAAAATGAATTTTTCGTCGGCTGCTATAACTGGCAGCCGCTTTTTTTGTACGAAACGGAGTAAAAATGGAGCTTTTTAACCTCATATCGCTTGCCGTGATCTTCGGCGTGGCCATGCTGCTGCTTTACCGGCAGGGAATTTTTCGCGATAAGGCTCTGCTCGTGTGCGCCCTTGTGCTCACGGCGGCAGCCATGCTCATCCGCGGATTTTATTTTGATGTGCAAAGCGATGATTACACGACCTTTCTTGCGCCGTGGACGCAGTTTTTCCGCGATAACGGCGGCTTTAAGGCGCTCGCCTTCTTCCCCGGCAACTATAATCCGCCGTATATGTACTTTCTCGCGGCGTTTTCGTATTTCGGTATCTCGGAGCTGTATCTTATAAAGCTGCTGTCTGTTCTGTTTGACGTTTTGCTCGCGTACGGCTGCATGAAGCTTCTGTCTCTGTACACCGGCTCGAAGGCAAAGCAGCTCGGCGTTTTTCTTGCCGTTCTGTATCTTCCGACGGTAGTCACAAACGGCGCATACTGGGCGCAGTGCGACAGCATATATGCATTTTTCGGCATATTCGCGCTGTATCTCGGACTCAGCGAAAAAGGTGTCGGCGCAATGATATCGCTTGCCGCCTGCCTTGCCTTTAAATTGCAGGCCGTGTTCATTATCCCGGCGTTTTTCGTTCTGCTGCTTGCCAAAAAGCTACGCTGGACGCAGCTGCTCGTCTTCCCTGCCGCGTATATCGTTTTCATGCTGCCAGCCGTCATTGCCGGAGCGCCGCTGTGGGATACGCTGACGCTGTATTTTTCGCAGGCCGGTACGGTGGGCGACGCGATGAATTACAACGCACCGTCGCTCACCAGCATGTTCTCGTGGTCGGGAGATACGACGCAGAGCGCAAGGGCGCTTATCATTGCCGCATTTCTGCTCGTTGCGGCGGTTTATGCTGCGGCAATCCTTCTGCGCAAAAAGCTGTCCGACCGCGTTATACTCGGCTTTGCGCTTATCCTTGCAATGGGCATCCCCTATCTGCTGCCGCATATGCACGACCGATATTTCTTCATTCCCGGCGTTCTGGCGCTGGTTCTCGCGGCGTCCGACCTGCACTTTGCACCCGTACCGGTTTTCGCGGAGCTTGCTTCATTGCATTGCTACTATGCGTATTTCAACCGCTATTACCTTGTTCAGCCGCGCATCGGCGGCGAGCTTATGCTTGCCGCGCTGCTGCTGTGCATAGCCTATACAGTTGTATATGTCAGAAAGGCAAGAAAATTTGAAATTAATCCTTGACATTCTCATTTTCTCTGTTATAATAACTCTTGCCTTTGAAAAAAGCAATTCGCGAGAGTGCTGGAACAGGTAGACAGGCACGTTTGAGGGGCGTGTGTCAACCGACGTGGGAGTTCAAGTCTCCTCTCTCGCACCAAATAAGTTGCCTGATTTGTCTACCGGATAAATCAGGCAATTTTCTTGCTTTTAGGGCGAAAATAGCCCAAAATACTGTAAAATCAACGAAAACCGGCTCTGCCGTGGTCGATCTGACCGCAGCGGAGCCGGTTTTTCTCATTTTCAGGGCAAAAATCCCACGCACCTTTTGGGGCAAATGCACGAAGCAAAGTAGTCGGAAAAAGGCGGCGGTAGGTGGATTTGAACCGCAAGATTGATTTAGCTTACCCGGACGAAGCAGAGAATAAATGGCCAAAGAACCACACAAAAGATTGACCCACAGGCTCGCATGCTTCTTTCCCTCCTTTTCTGCATAGAAATGGAGCTGTAGCAAATTTTTCATTTTGCTACAGCTCCTGAGTATACTTGCCTGTTTAGTATCAGTGGATGGTCTTCTGCTCCTTGACTATATCCCAGAGGATGGCATCGACCTTGTTGTGCAGAACGTCATGCTGCAGACGGTAGATGTTCTCGAGAGTGACCTTCAGGTCGTCGTGGACAAAGCCCTCGACGTTGGTGGCACGGATGCCCTTTTCCGCCATCATCATGGCCTCAAGAGCACCGAAGAGAGCAACGAACATGCGGAATGCGCAGGACGGCTTTGCACCGTCGCAGACGACGCCGCACATCTGTACCTGAGAGGTGCAGAGCATGTCGTTGATCTGCTGAGGAGTCAGGCCGTGCAGGAATGCCACGCCTGCGGCAGCGGCCGGTGCAGAGGTGGTCGCACAGGAGCAGGTGGGCGGCATGTATACGTATTCCTTGGACAGATACTTCATGTAGGTGTTCATGAGCAGAGCGAATGCAACTGCGCGGTAGCCGTCCTCATCGCTCATCTTGCGGTACTTGGCACTTGCCCAGGGACCCATGACGACCATCAGACCCTGATTGCCGCTTGCGGTGCTGACCATCGTGGGATAGTCGCTGCCGCCCATACGGGCATCGGCACCGGCGGTACCCCAGATGAGGACCTCTGTGATCTCATCGTCAGCAACAAAGCCGCTCTTTACGTTGTCCTGCAGGACCTTTGCGGTCTGTATGCCCATGCCGCGGGGATTTTCCAGACCGTCCTTAGCGACGATGTAGTTCATCTCGACTGCTTCCTTTGCGCGGCCGAACTCGCTTATGGGAGCGGTCTTGCACCAGTTGTAAGCGTTCTCAATCGTGAACTCGTTCCAGTCTATGTCGTTTGCGGGAATGAGCATTTCACCGACGGGTCTGCGGTTATCGACCACGACCTCACCGTCTACCTCGAGATAGGTCCAGGTGTGGTGCTCGTCCTCAAAGATAACGGTGGCAACGTGCTGATCGGTGGTCAGGGTGAGCTTGAAGTATACCTGCTTGCCGGTGCTGTTGTCCATGTCGAGGGTAAAGGTGGCGGACTTTACTAGCTCCTCAGCGGACTTTACGTCCTCGGGCGTGACATTGCGAAGGACTTCCTTGCAGGCATCGACATCACCGTTGACTATACCGACAGCGGCGGCCAGAAATGCGCCTGTCTTGCCGCCGGTCTTGGGGATGCCGACAGCCTGAACACCGGTGACCATGAGACCGCAGCCGACCATATCGACTCTCAGTACCTTGCCGGGTGCATATTTACGGGTGATGGCGCCGCCCAAGGCGAACATCATAGGCTCGGTGCAGCCAAGTGCGGGGGATGCTTCCTTGTCCAGAAGCTCTCTGAATAAACTCTTGCTCATGTTTGCTGTTCCTTTCTTTTTTTAATTATCCGATATATCAGTTTATAAGTTTTTTTGTTATCAGAACCTGCCGGTCTTCGCGTAGCGGCTGATCTCCTCGATGGTCTTGCCGGAAAGTCCGAGCTTTTCGGCGGTGCGGCCGTTTACAAACCAGTCCGTATCGTGTGCAACACCGATGAGCGTTATCACCGCGTCCATGATCGGCGTCTCAATGCCGAGCTGGTCAGCGATGGATGCCCAGCAGACGAGGGCGATGGGAATGTCCTCGGTGAGATAGCGGTAGTTTATATCGTTCGGACCAGCAATGGAGGTCAGCGCATGGCAGCCGTGTCCCATGGCGTACATGGGCTCCCAGGAGTCGATGGTATCCACGCCGGCGAAATCCTCGAGTGCGTGGATCTTGTAGCCGAAGGCCTCACCGATCCTGAGCCTCTCCTTGTTCAGAAGCACGTCGATCTTGAGTCCGGAGGGCTGGAAGCCGTGCTCATACAGGAAGAAGGTGAAATCGGGCTTCTCGATATTGCTCAGATTGACAAGGCAGGGACCGGGGTGTACCGTCGGGTTGACGAGACTCAGACCGCACTCCAGAACGTCCTCGAACTTGCCGGGGAACTCGTAAATGTCAGCGATGATCCGGTCGTAATATTTGTCCGCTGCCGACGCAGGGAAGAATGCGATCGGTGCCAGATGGCGCTCAAACATGCGAACCTTACCCGGCTCCACTCTTCTGGTGCTGAACGGAGGTATCGTTGACTCTACGAAAACGGGACAGGTATCGTCGTCGCCCCAGACGTTTTTGTAGATGAGAGACGCCATGCAGCCGTTGAAGGTGATAACGATCTGATCCGCAGTCGTATGTCCCTTGAGAAGCTTTGCGTATTCCTCGTGGCGATTGCCCGGTACGCATATGAAGATGTAGTCCGCGCCGCGGACAGCCTCGTCGATGTCGGAGGTGACGACATCAATAGTCTCCTTTGCCTCAAATGCACCGGTGCATTCTATCTCGTGAGTTTCAGCAATGAAGCGTATACGAGAGAAAAGGTACTGCGGAGCAAACAGGCGAACCTCGTGCCCACGGGCCTTCATATCGACGGAGATCGTCTGAGCTATGTTACCCGTGCCTAAAACCGCTATAGTCTTCAAGATATCACTCTCCTTATTATTTTTCAGATACCGTCTGAAAGATTGACCGGCTGTCTGCTCCGGATCACTGCGGCGGAAGACGGGCAGGCTCTTGCCGAGGCAGGAAGGGGAGACCCGCAGACCGGTATTTCGTGTAAGCCGAGCAAAGGATAATGCAGTCAATATAGTGGACAAATTTCGACCAAATTCTCCTATGTGAGACCATATTATCACTGTCTCCTGGTATTGTCAACAGAAAATTTACTATATGAGAAAAATAATCTGTGTAATCTCAAATAAGAGATTACACAGATGTACTTTAAATATTAACCTGTTTAAGAAATGCGCCTCAGATCAGGAGAAAACAGACGAGAGCGTCGCTCTGACCGTTGTTGATGTAGCCGTGCTCCTCATGCGAATCAAAATCTATACCGCAGCCTGCCTCCATGTGATATGTGTTCGAGCCTATAACGACATCCAGCTCACCCTCGAAAACGATGCAGTATTCCTTTCTTGAGCTCTCATGGATAAACATGGACGGCTGGTAATGGTAGCCGGCGTTGAAGCGGCCGTAGAAGACCTGAATACCGTCAAGAGGGGAGAAGGGGAAGATATTGTAGAGCTGAAAGCGTCCGTCGGTATCTATCAGGGGGGTCATTTCGGTGATGCTTTTTACGGCATATCCGCTTTCTGCATCACCTGAGAGCGCGTTGAGAGTTATCTTCAGACCGTTTGCTATCTTCCAGACGGTGGTGATGGTCGGCACGGATTCGCCTCTTTCTATCTTACTGATCATCGCCTTACTGATACCGGTGAGCTCGGATACATCGCTCAGATTTAAGTTACGGCTGTCCCTTATTGCCTTCAGGCGTTCGCCAAGTGCGGAAAAATCATTCATTGGTATACCTCTTAAAGAATAGATGTGCTCTGACTGCGGCTGGATCGGCTGATCGCACTGCATTATCATATATGAACGTTATTTATTACTTTTTCCATTATATTAGATTTCCGATTTTTATGCAAGCAGAATGTTTAATAAAAACTATCTAAAAAATGCGATCTGATACCGGCGTGATTTATAACAATTACAGATTTTTTCCTGAATTAAAACGGTTTTTCTGTTGACAGAAGAAGACTAATAGTATATGATGGATTTATCAAGCCGAAATTACATTATAGTGGACTAATCACTGAGTTCTCTTTTCAGTCATTCATCTTCGCAGGGGCAAGCGGGGATGGAGCCGGTCTTCCTATTATTAATGATTGGAGAAGGAATTCTAATGGAAAACAAAAAAATGCGCCCCGGTCTTCTTATAACCTTTGCAGGTGCTCTGCTGGCTTATCTCATAGGCTCGGGAACGGCGAGCGGACAGGAGTCCGTTCAGTATTTTTCGAGCTGGGGCTCCGTCGGCGGGACGATCACCGTGGCTGTTGTAAACTTCGTGGTCATGTTCTGCTGCTTTATGGCTTACACCTATGCCGGACGCCACGGAACGACAGACCTTGCCAGTGTGTGTGAATTCTATTGCGGAAAGGTCGTCGGCAAGATATTCACTGCTTTCGCATGGATATTTAATGCATGCTGCTTCTTCTTTATGATCTCCGGCTTCGGCAACACTCTTTTCCAGCAGTGGGGACTTCCGCTCTGGATAGGCTACGCCATTGCGATCGTGCTTGCAGTCGGAACTGCGGTGCTTGGTCTGCAGGGCATCGTGAACATCATCGGCAAGATAGGTCCCGTGGTCGTGACCTTCCTCTTTATACTCGGCGTCATTTCAGCCTTTACGTATTTCCCCAGCATTTCCAACGGCGTCGAGCTGATCCGCTCCGGTGAGGTCAGCGTTCTTCAGGCGGGTGCAAACCCCGTGCTGGCGGGTCTCTCCTTCGGCGGATGCTCTATCCTCCTTGTTGCCGCATATATGTCGAGCATCGGCAAGGAGCTGAGCGGCTATAAGAAAAAATACACCACCGTCATCTGCATCATCGGCGCAGCCGCCATCTCAGTGACCGTCGGCATCCTCGGCCTGTGCCATCTCGGAAACATTGCAGAGTCATCTCAGGCAGCCATCCCCAACCTCCTTATCGCAAATCAGGTCTTCGGCTCCGCTTCCGGCATCCTCGGCGCAGTCTTTGCCGTGATCATTCTCCTCTCGATCTACAGCACCTTCTGCCCCATGCTCTGGACCTGTGTTTCCACCTTTATTAAAGACGAGAAATCCGTAAAGTATAAGCTCGCCTGTGTTCTTGCCGGCATCGGCGTGTTTATAGTGGATATGTTCATCCCCTACGCCACCCTTGTCAACATCATCATGACCTACTGCGGCTATACCGGCGGCATCGTATTCCTCGTGCTCACCGTCAGATGGCTCATGGTGAGAAATCAGGACAAGAAAAAGATGGTGTCAGAGTAAGCTCCCGAACGCGACATCCTTTGTTTCAGAAAAGAGCTCATCCTTTCAGATGAGCTCTTTTTTCCAGCTATCCTTTACAGTCCCCAGCCTTCCTCGCGTGATCGGTGGATTGTGGCGTTACCCTGAGTGTTTAGACGAATGAGAGAGCAGCCCGCTGGTGTACTTTTGGGGCAAATACCCTGCCTCTACGCACCGTTTGGGGCAAATCAGGCAATTTTCTTGTTTTCAGGGCAAAAACGGCCCAAAATACTGTATAATCAGAGAAAACCGGCTTCGGAATGGCAATCATAGCCAGACCGGGGCCGGTTTTTTACGTTTTCGGACCAAAAATCTCGCGCACCTTTTGGGGCAAATGCACGGAGCAAAGTAGTCGGAAAAAGTTAGCGGTGGGTGGATTTGAACCAGAAAAGGTTCGACTCCTGTACCCTGCTCCACTAAAGACCTCACTTTTGTCTACCACGATAAAAGTGAGGTTTTTGCAATATTTCATACAAAATGAGCGAAAATCAAGCAAAATACGGGTAATTCAGGGTCTCGGAGTGGTCAATTGGACTGCACCGAGGCCCTTTTTTCGCTTTCAGAGCCGAAAAATAGCTAAAAATGCTGGTTGGGGTTGCTGCAATAGGATAAGCAATGGTCGAGCAGTATGCGACAGTCATCACGTCAACGAAGATGTGTTGGAGGCAACTTACCTCACCGCAATGCGAAGGCTCGTCGATAGCGCTGAAGAAGTAG
>ERZ779869.900-NODE-900-length-30303-cov-4.951699_pt1 | contig 30303 bp, 17 predicted proteins | sample MGYA00511557_ERZ779869 | MGnify/ENA primary metagenome ERZ779869 (study PRJEB29588, sample SAMEA2154620) | human gut metagenome | biome: human gut; feature: human-associated habitat; material: faeces | place: Denmark | collected 2008/2010 ... | reverse complement strand
AGGCGGCGGAAGACGTCACCGTGCGCACCGTTGCGGGCAGCAGAACGCTCAAAGTTTTCACCGCCGACAAAATCGAGATATATACCGCGGACGGCGTGCATACAATAAAGTGTGTAAAAATAGGGATAAGCCCGCAGCCCATGGCAAGGGCGGTGCTCCATCCCGATCTCGCCGAACAACTTTAAGCCTTACGGAGGTGGCTGAAATGTTTGAAAAACTAAAAAAACTGCTCTCTGCTCTGTTCCGCGGCAACTCGCTGGACTACATATGCGGCACCGAAGCGCTGCCAATGCCCTTTTCACGGGAGGAGGAGAGCGACAAGATAAGCCTCCTCGAACGCGGCGACGAAAAGGCGAGGGAGGCGCTCGTCGAGCACAATTTAAGGCTGGTAGTATACATAGCCAAAAAGTTCGAAAATTCGGGCGTGGACGGCGACGACCTCGTGTCTGTGGGCACGATAGGTCTCATCAAGGCGATAAATTCCTTCCGTTCGGATAAAAACATAAAACTTGCCACATATGCTTCGCGCTGCATCGAAAACGAAATTCTGATGTACATCCGTAAGATTTCCGGGCAGAAGGCAGAGGTCTCGCTCGACGAACCGATCAACACCGACTGGGACGGCAACGAACTGCTGCTGTCTGACGTTCTGGGTACCGAATCAGATACGGTCATGCGCCCGATGGAGGACGACGTGGACCATGAGCTGCTGCGCCAGGCGCTGTCCCGGCTCTCCGAGCGGGAGATGCAGATTGTGCAGATGCGTTTTGGACTCGGGGGAAGACCGGAGAAAACGCAGAAGGAGGTCGCCGAGCTGATGGGCATCTCACAATCGTACATTTCCAGGCTGGAAAAGCGGATTATGCTGCGTCTGCGCCGCGAAATTTCCCGTCAGCTGTGCGGGTAATCTGGGCAATATTTCCGGTTGCCTGCTGGCAAAAGTTGTGCTATTATTATAACGATTCTTTTATCGATAACTTTTATCGATATCAATCGAGCTAAACGGCATGCACAACAGGAGTGACACACAGCATATGGAAAAAGAAATTTCGAGAGCGACGCTGAAGCGGTTGCCGACCTATCTGTCGTATCTGAAGGCGCTGCCGTCGGAGGCTTCGGCGAACATTTCGGCGACGGCGCTTGCCGCGGGTCTGCATATGGGAGAGGTGCAGGTGCGCAAGGATCTGGCGCTGGTATCAGACGGGGGCAGACCGAAAATCGGCTACAACCGCGAACACCTGATTGCGGATATTGAAAACTTCCTTGGCTACGGCAACAGCAACGATGCCGTACTGATCGGCGCGGGCAAGCTCGGTCGGGCGCTTCTGGGCTATGGCGGGTTTGCCGAATACGGACTCAACATCGTCGCCGCATTCGACGCCAACGATACGCTCATCGGCACCACCAACGGCGGCAAGCCCATCATGCATCTGTCGCGGCTCGGCGAGGTCTGCCAGCGCTACAAGATCAAAATCGGCATCATCACCGTGCCCGCGGAGTATGCGCAGGGCGTGTGCGATCTGCTGATCGAAAACGGCATTCTTGCCATCTGGAACTTTGCACCCAAGCATCTGAACGTACCGGACGGTATTCTGGTGCAGAACGAGAACATGGCAGCGTCGCTGGCACTGCTCTGTAAGCATCTTAACGAACGCATGCAGGGGCAGGACGGCTGATTTTTGCAAATTAGGCTTGAATTTTGCCGGGGCGTATAGTATAATATTCCGGTAATGCCGGTGTGATGGAATTGGTAGACGTAGTGGACTCAAAATCCACCGCCAGCGATGGCGTGCCGGTTCGAGTCCGGCCACCGGCACCATAACTGGACACCAGTTTTGATACGATGCGTATCGAATCGGGTGTCCAGTTTCTTTTTGCAAAAGTCCCTATTTGCAAGGGTTTTCATATACCTTTTAACGAAAGTAGGCTCTGCGGTTACTCAGAAACGAGTGCCGTAGAGCTTTTCCCATTTCTGCCTATGTACTTTTTAATGATAGGTCTGGAGGGTGTGCATTAGGTTCAGAGGAATAATTAAAAAGTGCAATGGAAACACTGCTGCCCAATGCGGGTTTCAATGTTCCTGCTGATTTTGATACAATAGAAAAAACTTCTCCGGGGTCAAACCTGTCGAAAAAGGCATAAAGCAAGGGCTTTCAAGGTCAACTTCTGACTTCAAAAGCCCTTTTTGCTTTATTCAGTTATCGATTTCTGCCATTCCGAAGTCCAGTGGCACCTTGGGTGGGGTAAGCCTTGCGGTGTACGGATTTCGGAATAATTAAAAGGTTAAGGTTATTCCACGAACAACTCCGGTGTATTGAAGCGAATGTCTGGAATTTGCTGCACAACTTCGTTGTCTCCGCAGTTTTCCAGATCGTTTTTGACATGAACATTCCCATCATCATCAACCCTAAAGTACTGTGGATGCGCCTTACTCTGACGCCACCATCATCGCCGCCCAGTCGATCTACGCCGAAAAGTTCATCGCCCCGGAAGGCTCCAACAACTGGAGCAAGCAGGGTCTGCTCATAAAAACGGGTACAAACTTCGACTATCTGCTCAAGATCACCAACGAAACAAAGACGGAGTACAGCGACCTTGTTGTGTACGACACCCTGCCCCGCAGCGGCGATAAGAATGTTTTTGGCACACAGGACAGAAGTTCTGAGTTCGACATTCATCTGCGCAGGGTCATTACCCCGCCGGAGGGCTACACCGTCTTCTATACCACGAGCGCAGAAGTTTACCAAAAGTCCATGATAGAAATGGTGAATACTGGTATATGGACAAGTTCCGTTTCCGACTATTCCGCTGTCACAGCATTTAAGATCGTTGCCAATGAAGGGACAGCTTTGAACGGAGAAAGCACGTTTGAGGTTCGCATCCCGGCGCAGGCGCCCAATCAACTGGACGATGCGTCTATGGCGAAGCCGCATGAAAAGACCTCGCAGGACCAGACATCCGGCACCGCGACATGGCTGGAAGCAAACAACTCCTTTGGTTTTCAGACGAACGAGTCGCCCACGGTAATGGAGTCCAACACCGTTTGGGCGCGTATCCCCTTCGCAGGCTTCTGTGTGAAAAAGGTGGACGGAATCAGCGGCAGCGCAGTCTCCGGCACGGAATTCGAACTGACCGATGCCGAGGGACAAGTCGTTGCTACGGCGACCAGCGGCGAAGACGGCATGTTCAGCTTCCGTGAGCTGACAGAAGGGAGATATACTCTGACGGAAACCAAGGTCCCGGATGGGTATATGGATAACAAGCTTTCTATAACCGTGACAATTACGCAAAATCCTGTCACGATGGAATATGGTATTTCCTTCGGAGACCGGTCCCCCGGAGTTGGAAGCAGCGAGGACCCGCTGTGTCCGCCGAACTACACAACACCGGTGCTCCCGTCTACCGGCGGTGCCGGCACAAAGCTGTATACGGCAGGCGGAGCCTTGCTGATTGCAGCAGCCGCATGCCTGCTCTATATCCAGAATAAGCGCAGGCGGGGCGCGCAGGCATCCGATTGAGGATAGACTGTTCCCGCACGACAAATCTTGCCTGCGCCCCGTTCCCATATGGATTGCCATGCTGCTCTGCACTGCGGGGAGCATATCCATAGCGTGTCTTCCTTTTTTGGTGCGCAGTCTGCCGTGCAGGTTTGGGCTATACAACAGGGAGCGGACGTGATAAGATGGCGGCAGGATGTGATGACATGGAAAAAGCAGATCGGCAATTTGAAAACATGCGGATCGTGGCGCGCGAGCGGCTGCTGCGGCATACGCCGCAGGAGGTCTCCCGGAAGGCGGGCGTGCGATATGAAGACGGTATGTATCTGGTCGATACGCTCGGAAAAACAGTCGCGGTCCGGCTGCCGGATTGCACCGTCTTGCCGCAGCTTTCCAACTGGCATACGCTGACGCTGCTGCATTATCTTGACCTTGCCGATGGGGCGCCTCCTTCCGGGTGCATGATCTCGTTTTCCCAGTATAAGGACGGTCTGGTGCGCGGCGGCGGGCTCGACCGCAACGCAGAGCTGATCGTGAGGCGGGATCTCGGTGTTCTGCCGCCGGAGGAGCTGGCGCGGCGCTGCCTTTCCATGGGCGCAGAGCTTTTGCCCTCGAATGCGGATTTCTGTGCGCACTTTTCGTTTTTGCCGCGCTGCAGCCTCTGGCTTAAGGTCTGGTTTGCGGACGACGAGCTGCCGCCGTCCGGGCGGCTGCTGATCGACGAGAGTGCGCCGCACTATCTGACGATAGAAGACGCGGTGACGGCAGGCTCTCTGATTCTCGACGCATTGACCGGCGCGCAGCATTGGAATACATAAAAGCGGAACGGCAGAGCCCGAGTGGGCTCTGCCGTTTGTACATATGATGGAAGTCTCAGGACAGGAAAAAGGTACGGATCAGACCGATGAGAAACAGGTGCAGGGGATAGTAGAGGTAAAACAGCGGCTTCATGACGCGGCTGAGAGCCGCGTTTTTGCTGCGTGCGCCGTTATAGAGCCGCAGCAGCGGCACGGACAGGAAGACGCACAGCTGTAAAACACCGTAGAGCCGGTCGAGCGAGAAATAATAGACTGCGCCGTAGAGGCTGACGTAGAACGCGCACCAGAGAAGCTGCTTTTTGGGATTTCCCCGGTTTGAGCCGATGGACAGAATGCACAGCGCGGCAATGCAGCTCCAGTCTGCCGGAAAGGTCAGAAGACAAAGAAGCAGAATCAGCGCCGCCTTCTTCCAGACCGCGCAGTCCAGATCGTTCACGCGCAGCATCAAAAGCCCTCCCAGAAGCGACCACACGACGCCCGTCTGGTTGAGAACGCTTCCGGAATAAAAGGGAATGAATGAGCGCCAATCCTGATAGGCATTAGAGGCGTAGATATAAGCAAAGTGCGAGACAATCGCAAGCAGGAAAAGCCGCAGCGCGTAGCGCCGGAAATTTCGGGTGTAATGATAGCCCTCGGCAATAAAATAGCACATGATGGGGCAGGTGAGCCTGCCGATGATGTGCATGGCAAGCGGCATCGCCTGCGCAGGATACCCGGGGAACAGCAGCCACGCGATATGATCAAGCGTCATGGCAAGGACCGCGAGCAGCTTGAGCGCGTCGCCGGTAAGACCGCGGCGGGATGGGAAGGCAGCGTCTGACATGAGAAACCTCCTGATGAAAAGCTTGTATTGCAGTATTGTAAAGAATGCGGGCGGCGTTGTCAACTGCGCGCGCTTGACGTTTTGGCGCGTGCGTGATACCATCAAAGTAGAAAAAACGAAAGGCAGGAACGGAAGATGCAGCTGCGCCGGATGCTAGGTATTCAGCCGGGGCTGACCGCCATCATTGGAGGCGGCGGAAAGACGACGCTTTTATATGCGCTGGCGCGCGAGCTTTCTCAGACGGCGCGTGTGATTGTGTGTACCACGACGCATATTCTGCCGCCGGAGCACCTGCCGTGCCTGACGGATGGAACGGAAACGGAAATCCGCCGGACACTGAAAAAAACGAAGTGCGTCTGCGTGGGAACGCGGACGCAAGAGGGAAAACTCACCGCGCCGGAGCTTGCGTTTGAGAAGCTTCTGCCGATGGCGGATTACATTCTCGCGGAGGCGGACGGCTCGAAGCACCTTCCTCTGAAGGCGCACGCAGCCCATGAGCCGGTGATTCCGCCGGAAGCAAACCAGACCATTCTGGTTCTCGGTGCGTCGGGCTTTGGAAAGCCGATTGCTGCCGCGGCGCACCGACCGGCGCTCTACGCCGAAAAGCTCGGTGTGACGCAGGATACGATTGTAACGCCGGAGCTTGCCGCGCGGCTCATAAATCTGGAAGGCTTTCATACGCGGGTGCTGGTCAATCAGGCACAGACGCAGCGGGAGCTGGCGCTGGCGCGGGAGCTGGCGGCGTATCTGCACTGCCCGGTTGCGGCAGGCGAACTATTAAAGGAGAAGATGAAGATCCTTTTTACGAGGAATCTGCCGAAATGATTTTAAAAGCAATTATTTATTATGTTATGAATGTTGAAGGAGAAGAAAAGACCTTATCAAGATGTAATGAAATAGCAAAACAAGGATATGAAAATGAAGATGGCGTAAATATCTTAAAAAATATATTAGAAAAAGAAATTCATTCAAAGTCATTATATGTATTTATGGATATTGCAACCGAAAAATCTCAAAAATTAATAATGGAAAAATTAAAAGACAGATTATCAGATATTTAATCAAAACAGAAATACAGAAAATACGGAATGAGCTTTAAAATTGTTCATTCCGTATTTTGGGTTTAGTCTATTACTCCAATTTTTTTAAAATAGTAATACGAATCCATACCACCTTTAAAATAAATCTCCTTTTCTAAAATATCTTGCAAATTATTGTATAAAACAATAACTTGTGATAAATCTCTACATTCTCCTGCACTTAATCCGTCTTCTAAATGAGTTTCATCAAGCAATTTTTGAATATTTAAGTTTCTATCCATAATCTTGTGAATTTTATTTTTGATTTCTCTATAATTCTTATTGTATTTCATCAGATATTGTCTTATATCTTCAATGCTCTCATAAAAGTCATCACTATATTCTTCTATAAATGGTTTTAATTTTTCTTCCATTGTAAAATCCCCCTATACATAAATTAATTCACTAAATATAATTTCTTCAACACGATTTTTAATTGAATTCATTTTGGCAACCCATTCAAGTTGATTATTAGCTTTTAATTCTTCTGTAATATTTTCTCGTTCTGCAAATTGTTTCATTAATAGGTTATATCTAGCCGTTGCAGTTTCATCAATTTCTTGTAAATGTTCACTTAATTTGTCATCCATTAATAAAATTGTATATTCAGCTTTCTTTTGAGTTTTTAAATAATTTAATCTCATTTTTCCGTATTTTCCTAATTTAAAATTTTTAGTATTTGAGATTACCAAGTTAGGAATGTAGTAATCTCCACATTTTCTATAATCTATTTTCATATTTATCAAATCCTTTCTACATATCATAATCCATTTCATTATCATCCTTTTCAAAATAGCTTGTATCGAATTGCTTTTCAAAATTAATATACGAATATGTTTCTTTATTAAAATCTCTTATAAGGTCATCCTCACAAGGATATGAAAATTTATGACACAACCATTTAAGAAACTTTTTTAAATTATCCTTAAATTTATTAATTATTTTGTTTAAGCCTTTATTTTCTTTTTCTAATTCTTTTATTTTTTTCTGATATTTGTGTTCTATATGGTCGATTTTATTTTCATATTCAAATTTCAAATCTTCTTCATCTTGATTTTTGGATTGTTGCAATAAACAAATAGTTCGTTCTAAATTTTTATTTTCATTTTCTAAACTTTCTTTTTCTTTTACAAACTCTTCTGCAACATCTATTATTTCAGTTTGTTTAGATAATTCCTTGTGCAAAGCCACATTTTCATTATGAAGTTCTTTTATTAGCTTGTTTTGAGGTTTTATAATTTGTTCTTCAATTATTTTATCCCTATTTAAAACAAGTTTTTTTATATCTTGTAGTTCGGGTGCGTTTGGTAACTCTAAAGTTGCAGTTTTTAAAATTTCTTTTGTTTTAGCATAATTAGTTGCTTTTTTAAATTCTTCAACAGACAGATTCTTTCTATTAGTTTCTTCAACATATAAGCCTCTTTCTAAATCAAACCCTTTACTTTTAACATGTTCAAAATAGGAATCTTGTAATTTTCTATAACTATCTCTACCCCCTCCAAAAATCTCTGGCACATATTTTATCTATTGCATTACCTTGTTCATCTTTTGTATGAATTACTGGTATAAACGTCAAGTGCATATGTGGTGTTGTTTCATTTTCCTTAAAATAGAAATTCAAATGTGTCATTGTTGGATCAATATCCTTAAAAGTTCTCCAAACTTCCTAGAATATAAAAAATATAGTAAAACAAATTTTCGGTTTTTGCATAATAGAAAAACATAAAAAAAGGCACAAAATAAAAAGTAAAAAAGAAATAAAAGCGGAAAATCCCTAAGAAAAACGATCAAAAAATAAAACAAATGTAACAAAGATGTAAACAAAATGACAAAAACAAGGTAAAGGTAGAAAATCCGTAAAAAGAAAAGCAAAAAAAGCAAAAAGGCACAAATTGACACCAAACGACAAATAAGATAAAGTAAAAATATAAGACAAAAGGAAGAAATGCGTCAAAAAATCTGGAAAAAGGAGGAAAAGCAAATGCTAGAAGAAAAGCTAAAAAAAGCAATAGCACAAATACTACTAATAATAGCAATAGCAATGGCAACAATAATAAGTGTACCAGCAGGAAAAGTATATGCAAGCACTCTAGAACCAGCAAATGACCAAAAAATAGAATACAGAGCAATATCACAAGAAGTTGTAAACGGAAAAAAGCAACTAATAATAGAAGTAAAAATAAGAAAGCTAAACTTCAAAGGAATAGACTTAAGGTTACAATATAATACAGCCCTCTTAACGCCATCAAACATAGAAACAAACGCAGCAATAGACGTAAATGACGCAGACGATATACCAAGTAACTTTACATATATAAACGGATTCGAAAAATATATGGACATGTTAGAAATAGAAGGAACACCAGGCGAGCTAAGAATGGTATACTCAATACTAGGAGAGGACGAAAGAACAGGAACAAATGACTATTATAAAGAAGAAACACAAAATCAGCCAATAGTAGAAGTACAAGACGAAGCAATAATAGGAAAAATAAGTTTTCAAATGGAAGACGGAATAGCAATAACAACAGACGACATCAAACTAAAAACAGGAAGCACATCACCAACAACAGGAATAAAAGTAGTAACAAGTGAATCAAACGACTACCAAGCACAATCGCTATTCGAATTCACATTAGACCTAGCATCAAAAAATGCAAATTTATCAAAAATAGAAATAAGCAATGGAAACAATGAAGAAGGAAACTACAGAAGTTACGACTTAAATCCAACATTTGACAAAAACACATTAGAATATGAAACAAAAATACTAGAATATGTAGACAGCATAGATTTAAAAATGCAAACAGAAGACGCAAAATCAACAATAAAAATAAAATATCCAAAAAAAGACGAGAACGGAAAAACAGAAAGAGACAGTAACGGAGACATAGTATATGAAGAAAAACAAATAACAGACACGAGTCAAGAGATACAAGAAAAAATAGGACTAAATGAATTAGGAGAAGAAGAAACAATAATAGAAATTACAGTAACAGCAGAAAAGCAAGAAATACAAAAAACATACAAAATACATATAAAAAGGCCATTCAGAGGGAAATCCACAAGGAATGTATGTAATAGGAAGAAATGACAATGGACAATTATTTACAGGAAACACAACAAGAGCATATTATGCAACAGAAGTAGAAAAAGAAAAAGATATACTAACAATGGCATTAACAGAAGGACAAACAGGATTAATAGTAGACACAAAAGGAAATGTATATACAGTAGGATATAATGGACAAGGACAAATAGGAAATGGAACATATGAAAACACAACAGAAAAAGTATTTATAAGTCAAGTAAAATTAAACACAACACCAAAAGTAATAAACTACAAAAAAGCAGGAGACACAGGAGAAAAAATAGAATACACAGTAACAGCAGGATTCAATTTATTATATGAAGAAGTAGAAAAGGGAGAATGTGAATACAAAACACAAGATGACCAAATAGCAACAGTAGATGACAAAGGAGTAGTAACAGCAACAGGAATAGGAACAACATACATAAAAGTGTATAACAAACAAAATGACTGCTATGCAGCAGTAAAAGTCCAAGTAAATGGGGAACAAGGACGCACAGCTGCCAAAATAGTAGGAGGGGGAAATCATTTTGTAGCACTAAAAGCAAATGGAGAAGTATGGACATGGGGATATAATGGCTATGGTCAGCTAGGAATAGGAAACACAGAAACCAAAAACAGACCAACAAAAACAAACATTTATGACTCAAAAGACGAAAAACAAACAACATATGCAATAGATGTAGCAGCAGGATATAGTCATACATTGGTATTAAAATCAGATGGAACAGTGTGGGCAGCAGGATATAATGAATATGGACAACTAGGAGATTCAAGCACAACAAATACAAGCGAATTTGTCCAAGTAACAGGAATACCAGAAAAAGTAATAGCAATAACAGCAGGAGGACATTCATCATATGCATTAACAGAAAGTGGAAAAGTATATGGATGGGGGTATAACTACGAAGGCCAATTAGGAAGAGGAAGTACAAGCCAAAATAATCCAAATGCAACACCACAAAAAATGCAAAAAGTATCAAACATAATACAAATGTCAGCAGGAGATAACCATATAGTAATGTTAGATGCAGATGGAACAGTATGGAGCACAGGACATAACTATTATGGACAATTAGGAACAAATAACAAAACAAATTACAGCATACCACAACAAATGAGAACAGGAACAACAACAGTATTAAATAATATCAAAAAAGTATCAGCAGGAAGTCTACATACGCTAGCACTAGCAGAAAATGGAACAGTATATTCATTAGGATATAACTATTATGGACAATTAGGAACAAGAAATACAACAAACTACATGTTACCAGTAACAATGGTAGACTCAAAAGGAAACACTGTAACAGGAGTAAAAGACATAGAAGCAAATGGATACACAAGCATATTAGCAATAAAACCAACAACAACAGGAACAGAAGGAAATCTAAGTAAAACAGCAGGAATATATGTTACAGGGTACAACAATTATGGACAATTATTTAATCAAGACACAAAAACACTAACATCATTAACAAAAGTACAAGAAGATAAAAACATAATAACAATGGCAACCACACAAAATATATCAAGCCAAACAGCAGCAATAGTAGATGATTCAGGTTTAGTATACACAGTAGGATATAATGGATATGGAACAGTGGGAAATAAAACAACAACAAATACAACAGAACCAGTAAACATCTCAGAAGCGAGTCTAGAAGTAAACACAAGAAAAATAGTATTAAACTTAGAAACAAACAATCTAAGCAAACAAATAGAAGCAAAAACAGACTTAGGATTTAATCTATTAATAGACCAAGTAGAAAATGAAGAAATAACATACAAAACATTAGACAAAAACATTGCAACAGTAACAGATGCAGGATTAGTAACAGGACAAAAATATGGAACAACAAAAATAGAAGTATCAACAAATAAATTACCAAATAAAGTATTAATAGATGTACAAGTACTAAGAAAAAATGACAAAACAATAGCAAAAACAGTAAGTGGCACAGACTTTACACTAGCATTAAAAGCAGATGGAACAGTATGGACATGGGGATATAATGGCTATGGACAACTAGGATTAGGAGATAATTCAAACAGATATAGACCAACACAAATAAACATAGAAAATGTAGTAGATATAGCAGCAGGAAACAACCATGCTCTACTTGTAACAGCAGATGGAAAAGTATATTCATTTGGATCAAATAGTTATGGACAATTAGGAAGAACAGGAAATGTATATACACCAGAAGAAATACCAAACCTAGAAAATATAGAAAAAGTATCAGCAGGAAATTATCATTCTATGGCAATAGACAAAGAAGGAAATGTATATACATGGGGCTATAACCAAAACGGACAACTAGGAGATGGAACAAGAATAAGCAATAGTATACCAACAAAAATAAAACTAACAAATATAACAAAAATAGCAACAAAAAATAATACATCAGCAGCAATAGATGGAAATGGCAACTTATATACATGGGGATACAATAGCTATGGACAACAAGGAATTTCAATAGACAACATATATACACCAAGAAAAGTACCAACACTAGAACAAATAATAGATGTAGCAGTAGAAAACAACACAATAATAGTATTAGACAAAAAAGGAGAGGTATTATCAAGTGGATATAACGGATATGGAAACCTAGGAAACAATGCAACACAAACAAGAAAATCATTTGACAAAGTAATAGAAAAATACGAAACAATAACAACAGGAGAAGGGGAAGAAGCACAACCAACTACAACACCAATTTATCTATCAGGAGTAAAATCAATACAAGCAGGAAATGAATTTGCAGTAGCAATAAAAGAAGATGGAACAGCTATTTCATGGGGTTATAATGGTTATTCACAATCTTCAAATGGAACAACTACAAGCAATTTATTGCCAGTAGACTTAAAATACGGAAAAGACAAAGAAAAGATAGACAAAATAATAAATGTATCAGCAGGAGAAGGAACAATAGTAGTAACAAGAGAAGACGGAAAAGTATGGACAATAGGAAAAAATTATTCAGGACAATTAGGAAACAGTTCAGCAGTAAATTCAAATGAATTTGTATGTATAAGCAAACCTGTATTACTATTTGAAGAAACACCAATAAGAATAAAAGGAATAGGACAAAACAAAAATGCAAAAGTAAATATGTCACAAGGATTTAACCTATTATACACAACAATAGAAGACACAGACTTAACATATCAAATAAAAAATGAAAAAATAGCAACAGTAGAAGAAACAACAGGAAAAATAACAGCAGTAAAAAAAGGAAAAACAGCAGTAACAGTAACAGACAAAAAATCAGGAGAAACAACATCAGCAGATGTATATGTATTAGGAGAAGAAGATGTAACATTCCCACAAATCGAAACCCAAAATTATTCAACAGTAACTCTAAAATCAAATGGGGAGATATGGAGTTATGGATATAATGGATATGGACAATTGGGAACAGGAGACACAACATACAAAGTATTACCAACATATACAGGAATAAATAATATTACACAAATATCACTAGGAGGAACACACACACTAGCACTAGACACAGAAGGACATGTATGGTCTTGGGGATATAATGGCTATGGAGAATTAGGAAATGGAACAACAACAAGCTCAACAGAAAAAGTACAAGTAAAATCACCAGACGGAGAAGGAGTACTAGAAAACATAGTAGCAATATCAGCAGGAAATTATCATTCAATAGCATTAGATAAAGACGGAAATGTATATACATGGGGATATAACGGATATGGCCAATTAGGCTTAGGAAACACAACCAATACAGTACTTCCAGTAAAAGTAGACGACTTAGAAGGAATAATAAAAATAGAAGCAGGAAACTATACATCATATGTAATAGACAACAATAATCATCTATGGTCAACAGGATACAACTATTATGGAGAATTAGGAAATGGATCAACATCAAACAGAAGTAAATTTACACAAATTCAAACATTAGAAAATGTATCAGACGTATCTGCAAGTGAAACAAATAGTACAATAGTATTATTATCAGATGGAACAGTATGGGGATTTGGAAACAATACAAATAACCAATTAACAACTGTAGGAGGAGCAACACCACAACAATTAAAAGGACCAGACGGAATGTTAAAAGATATAACATCAATATCAGTTGGATATTATACAGGATATGCCATAACATCAGAAGAAAAGGTATTAGCATGGGGATTAAATAACTACTCACAATTAGCATCAGGAACAACAGAAACAAAATCAACACCTGTATATATGAAAGAAAAAGACGGAAATGACTTCACAGATGCAATGATAGTATCAGGAGGAAGATACAGTGCAGAATTAGCAAAAAGCGATGGAACAGTATGGGGAGTAGGATATAATGGATATGGAAATATAGGAGATGGAACAACAAATTCTAAAAATCAGATAACATGTATATCAACACCACATATAAAATTAGAAGAAAGAGAAGTAACACTAAAACTATCAAATCCAAACTATCAAATAAATCCAAAAACTGTATATGGCTTCAACATATTATTTGAAGAAACAGAAAATGCAGGATTTACATACAAAACATCAGATGAAACAATAGCAAAAATAGATGAGGCAACAGGAAAAGTTACAGCAACAGGATTAGGAAAAGCATATATAACAGTAACAGCAAAAGGAACAGAAGAAGAAACAAGAGTAGTAATAAACGTAATAGGAGAAAACAAAAAAGTAGAAGAAAAGGTTCAAGTAGGAAGTTCACATTCACTAGCACTAAAACAAGATGGAACAATCTGGAGTTGGGGAAATAACACAAGTGCAATAAATACAACAGAACCAATACAAATAGAAAAAGGAAAATACAAAGAAACAAAAGAAATAGAAACACCAGAAGGAACAACACAAACAACAACAACAGAAAAAGAAATAGACTTAAACAACATAAAAGACATAGCTGTAGGATATAATCATAACCTAGCATTAGACAGCGAAGGTCATGTATATTCATGGGGATACAATGGCTATGGACAATTAGGAGATGATTCAACATCAACAAAAGAAATACCAACAAGAATAGAAAGCTTAGAAGAAATTGAAAAAGTATATTGCTATAAAGATGTAAGTATGGCAATAAATAAACAAGGAGAAATTTATATATGGGGATATAAATATAATAAAACTCCAACAAAAATCAATTTCTATGGAAAAGCAATAAGTCTAAACGAAAAACTAATATTAGCAGAAGATGGAAGTGTATGGAACTTATCAGATAACCCATCAAAAATAGACGGATTAAAAAATATAGTAGAAGTAACATCAGGAGAAAACCACTATGCAGCACTAGATTCAAAAGGAAAAGTATGGGTATGGGGATATAACAGATATGGACAATTATCACAAGGAAACACAACAAATGTAGGAACACCAACAACAGTAAAAACACAAGATACAGAAGGAACATCATATCAAGACCTAGAAAATATTGTAGAAATACAAGCAGGAGAAAACACTTTACAAATGCTATCAAGTACAGGAGAAATCTATATTTCAGGATATAATGGCTATGGACAATTAGGAGAAGGAGAAAGCACAAGTAATATAACAATAGCAAAAAAAGCAAAAAATATGGACCAAGTAAAAAATATAGACACAAACACAAACCATAGTATAGCATCAGACAGAAGTGGATTTGTATATACAACAGGATACAACGGAAATGGACAATTAGGAATAGGATCAAATGTATCAACAAATGAATACACAGTAATAGGAGACACATATGTACATGTAAGTGAAAACAAAATAATACTAGAAGAAGGAAAAGACAAACAAGTAACAACAACACTAGACAACAAATTTAACTTAATAAATGACGTAGTAGACCAAAACAACATCACATACGAAACACTAAATAATGAAATAGCAATAGTAGACCAAGATGGAACAATCCATGCAAATAAAATGGGAACAGTAGAAATAATAGCAACACATACAATAACACATAAATCAACAACAATATTTGTACAGGTAGTACCAGTAGGAAAAGTAACAGTACCAAAATTAGAAATAGGAGCTACACATACAGCAGCATTAAAAACAGATGGAACTGTATGGACATGGGGAAGTAACTCATATGGACAATTAGGAACAGGAGACAATATAAATAAAGCAATGCCAGTAAAAGTAATGGATATAGAAAACGCAATAGATATATCAGTAGGAAGCTATAACACAGTAGTAGTAAAAAATGATGGAACAGTATGGAGTTTTGGATATAATGGATATGGTCAACTAGGAGATGGAACATCTTCAAGCAGAAACACACCAGTTCAAGTAATAAAACAAAACGGAAAACCACTAGAAAAAATAGTAAAAATATCAGCAGGAACAAACAAAACAATAGCATTAGATGAAAATGGAAATGTATGGGTTTGGGGAAACACATACAAATCAACAGCAACAAAATTATCAACAATAAATAATGCTATAGACATCTCACCAAGCTATGTAGTAACACAAACAGGAAAAGTGTATACATTAGAAGGAGAAAAACTAGAAATAGACAATATCCTAAGAGTATCAGAAGGTACAAATCATGCACTATTTCTAACAAAAGAAGGAACAGGATATAGCATAGGAGCAAATTCAAATGGTCAATTAGGAGATGGAACAACAGTAAACAAAAACTTACCTACAGTGATAAAAACAGAAACAAGTAATCTAACAGACATCAAAGAACTAAAAGCAGGAGCAGGAAGTTCAATGGCAATAATGAAAAATGGAGACACATATACATGGGGAAGCAACAACAACAATAAATTAGGAACAACTGCAACAAACAACCAAATATATCCAACTAAATTAGAAAATGTAAACACATCGATTTCAGGAGATATTGGAACAGACAATGGAGGCATTATAGATAACCAAGGATTTGTATACACATGGGGATTAGGAACATATGGAAACCTAGGAAACAGTTTATATAATACATCTGTAGAACCAGTATTAGTAGGAGCAGAAGAAGCGGGATTAGACGAATATGATATAGTATTACACCCAGGAGAAACACATCAAATAACAGTAACAAACAAAACATTTAATGTATTAAAAGAAATACAAGAAACAGGAACAATAAACTACAACATTGGAAACAGCAATATAGCAAGTATTTCAAACACAGGACTTGTAACAGGACAAAAAGAAGGAAAAACTACAGCAATAGTAACAAAAGCTGATACAGGAGCAACAAGTATAGCAAATGTAACAGTATTACCAGAAGGTGTAGAAATAGAACCAATGGCATTAACATGTATGTCACACACAGTAGTATTAAAAGCAAATGGAACAGTATGGGCATATGGACTAAATTCAAGTTATGAATTAGGAAATGGAACATCAATAAGTAGTGATAGACCTATCCAAGTATCATTCCCAAGCAACATAAAAATAGCACAAATAGCAGTAGGAAACACACATAACTTAGCATTAGACACAGAAGGTAATGTATGGGTATGGGGAGTAAATTCTAATAATGCATTAGGAACAAAACTAAAAACTACACCATCACGTTTAGGAATAAGTAATGTAAAGAAAATAGCAGCAAACAATGACCAAAGCATGATCTTAACAAAAGACGGATATGTATATGTATGGGGACTAAACTCAAATGGGGAATTGGGAGTAGGAACATACAAAGAAGTAAAAACACCAACATTACTAAACTATGTAAATAACATATTAGACATATCAATAGGAAAAAATCACACAATGTTATTAACAACAAAAGGTAAAGTTCTAACAAGTGGTCTAAATAGTTATGGACAAACTGGAAAAACAGAAGGAAAAACAAATATCTTTACACAAATAGAAGTACCAGCAACAGTAGGAAAAATCGCAGCAGGAGATAACCACAGTGTATTACTAACAACAAATGGAGAAGTATACACATTTGGATATAATGAAAACGGACAACTAGGACTAGGAACAAAAACAAATGTAACAATACCAACAAAAACAAACATGACAGACATTATGGAAATATCAGCAGGAAGAAATCATACAGTAGTATTAGGAGCAAATAGGGTATTATACTCTACAGGTTCAAACAGTAATGGACAGTTAGGAATAGGAACAAAAGATGATAAATTATTATTCACAGAAATAACAAAAGTAAAAGACATGATGTCAATATCATCAGGAAATACATATAGTGTAGCAATAAAATATGATGGAGATGTATATGGATGGGGAGATTACTATCATGGAACATCATCAGTAAAAACAAAAACAAACAGTAGAATACCAGTAAAAATAGGAAATAACTCATCATATGCAGAAGAACCAGAAATAACAGTAAACATTAATGGAACAAAACAAATACAAATAACTCCAAAATATAGTTTCAATGTATTCAAAGAAGACGAAGAAGACAGTGACTTTACATTTACATCAATAAATGAAGACATAGCAAAAGTAAACGAAAAAGGGCTAGTAACAGGAGTTAAAGTAGGAACAACATGGGCAAGAGTAACAGAAAAAACAACAGGAAAAGAAAATATTGTAATAGTAAGAGTAATAGACTCAGACTCAAAATATGCTTCACAAATAACAGGAGGAGATGGATATGCAGTAGTATTAAAAGCAAATGGAAGTATATGGGGATTTGGATATAACTCAGACGGACAATTAGGAAATGACAAATTAGCACCAATAAATGTGCCAAGTCAGACAAATATCTTAGCCACATACAAACAAATCGAAGCAGGAAAGAAATTCACAGTAGCACTAAGAGAAGATGGAACAGTATGGGCATGGGGAGATAACACATATGGACAACTAGGTCAAGGAAATAGGGTATCAGCTAAAAAACCAGTACAAGTACAAAACCTAACAAACATAGTAGCAATAGCAGCAGGTGATAATCATGCAATAGCACTAGATAGATTAGGAAATGTATATACATGGGGATTAAATAGTAAAGGACAACTAGGAAATGGAACAACACAAACAATTAGCATACCAGAAAAAATAAATGGACTAGACAACCAAATGGTTAAAATAGCAGCTGGTGGAAATCTAAGTGCAATAATAGACTCAACAGGAGATGTATATGTATTTGGAGATAACAGTAAAGAACAAATAGAAGAATTCAAGTATAATTATGATGAATTCGGACAAACAATATTGCCAGCATTAAATATGTGTGTATCACAACCAGTAAAAGTACAAACAATAGAAAATGCTGTAAAAGTAGAATGTTTGCAAACTGGAATAGTAGTACTAAAAACAGATGGAAGTGTAGTAAGAACAACAAAATATGCAAAACAAGCAAATGCACAAAAAACTGTAATAGCAAATACAGAAATGGTAGATATATCAGGAACAAACGAAAGTGTAATGTTATTAGACAAATATGGCACAAGCTATACATATGGGGATAATAGCAAAGGCCAAGCTGGAATAGGTGGAACAAGTGGAAATGTAACATTACAAAAAATAAGAACAACAGAAGAAAAAACATATTTATCATTAGGAGCAGGGTACAAAAATAACTATGTAATAGACACAAAAGGATTTGTATATGGAGCAGGATCAAACGAATATGGACAATTAGGAAACAGCACATATGATGACAGCTATGACTTCACATTAGTAGGAGATAGAAAATTTGAAATAGTACCAGATGCAAGAACTATGAAACAACCAGAACAAGAAACAGTAAGAATAGTAGCAAATATATTCAATGTATTTAACCATAATGAAAGAGCACTAACAGATTATGATTGGAAATCAAGCAACACAGATGTAGTAACAGTAGATAATGGAGTATTAAACTCACAAGATATGGGAACAGCAACAATAACAGCAACAGACAAAGCAACAGGAACAAAAGCAACAGCACTAAGAGTAGTACAACCATTAGATGAACAAAGAATAGAAAATATCACTGTCAATGACAAAACAGCAAAAGTATCAGGAGAAAACAAATATGCCGTATCTGTAGAAAAAAATCCAGATGGAACAGGAACACTAAGAATAACAACAAAAGATTCTGCAGATGAAATAAGTATTGATGGAGGAGAAACATATGTAGCAGGAGGAACATTAACACAAGATATACAACTAGATACAAATCCAACAATACAAAAAATCAAAGTAAAAGCAAGCAATGGAAAAATAGTAGACTACATATTAACAATAAACATATTATCAAATGATGCAAGCTTAGAGAGTCTAACAATAGATAATGTACAAGCAACACCAATAAGTTCAACAGGATATGAAATCATAATAAAAGACTCTGTAACAAAACCAGAAGTACATGCAGTAGCAAGTGATGATAAAACAACAGTAAGTATAGATGCAAGTATAGAAGAAACAAAAGAAACAACAAAAACAGTAGATATGACAACAGTTATAAAGAAAACAATACCAGTTCAAGTAACAGCAGAAAATGGAGACAAAGTAACATATACTTTAACAATATATAAAGAAGATGCACTAACACAATTAGAAAACATAACAGTAGATGGAAAAGAAGCAACAAAAATAGGAAACACATCATATAAAGCAACAATACCAGCAGACGCAGACTCAAGCACAATAATTGCAACAACTTTATATAACAAAGCAAGAGTAGAAATAAATGAATTAGGAGAAGAAGTACAAGTTACAACAAAAGTCGTAGCAACAACACAAGAACAAACAATAGTAAAAATTTATGTAAGAGCTGGAGAAGGAGAAAACGAAAGAGAAAGAGAATACACACTAACATTAGACAAACAAGGAACAGAATCAATACAAGGTTTATTCTCACTAACAGTAAATGGACAAGAGATAGAACCAATAGGAAATATATATAATGCATACATAAGTGAAAATGTCGAAACAGCAACAGTAACTGCTATCACTGTAAGTGATAATGACTTAATAAAAATTGGGGAAACAGAAAATAAAGTTCATACATCAACAGCAGAATTAGAAATAGCAGAAGAAGAAACAACATATAAAATAACTGTAACTGATCCAGAAGACAGCACAAAAACAAAAGAATATATATTGAAAATAAGAAAACCATCAGCAGACAACTCACTATTATCAGTAACAGTAGGAAACGAAGAATTTTCTAAAGTAGCAACAAGAGAAGCAGGAACAAACAACTTTAAAGTAAATATCTCAGACAAATATAGTGAAGTAGATGTAATAGGAACAGCAGGTTATGACCAAGCAAAAGTAAGTGTAAATGGAGAAGAATACGAAACTAAGATATCCACAAGATTGGTAGAAATTGGGGAAAATGAACCAACAAAAGTAGAAATTTTAGTAAAAGCACTAAATGGAGAAGTAGCAACATACACACTAGAAATTTACACAGAAAATAGTAACACAAATTTAAAGAAAGTAACTGTAGATGGAAAAGAAGCAACAATAAGTAGTGTATCAGAAGACACATATGAATATACTTTAGACAAAAAAGCAGACAAAATAACAATAGGAGCAATAGCAGAAGAACTAACAACAAAAGTAGGAATAAACACAAATGAACAAGAATTAGGAGCAACCTACAGAGAAATAAAAATGGAAGGAAGAACATTAACAGTAAATATACCAGTAACAGCAGAAGATGGAACAACAAAAGTATATAAACTAATAATAAATGCACTTCCAGACAATGTAAACTTATTAAATGTAAAAGTCAATGGAAAAGTAGCAAATGCAATACCTGTAAACAAATATGAAACACGAGTAAACAAAAATGACACATCATTTGAACTATATGTAATACCAGAAGACGAAAAAGCAAAAGTACAAATAGAAAACAATATAGAAGTTACAGGAACAGCCAGTGCAACAATACCAAAAGACACAGAAGAAGTACAAGTAAAAATAAAAGTAACAGCACAAGATGGAACAACACAAGAATACACATTAATAGTTACAAACCAATCAGATGATTGCAAACTAGCCATTTTAAAAGTAGATGGAGAAACACTTGAAACAGATGCAGATGGAAAATATCATATAACAAAGAAATACTTAACATCATCTGTAAATATAGACGCAATAGCAAATAATAGTTATGCAACAGTAAGTATAAATGGAACAACACCAACACAAGAAGAACAAAAAGCAAGTGTTACAACATCAGACTTAGAAAACACAATAACAATAACAATAAAAGCAGAAGATGGAACAAGCAAAGATTACACATTAATAGTAGACAAACTACCAAATGAAACTGGAGCAACAATAACAATCAGCTATGAAGAAAATGGAGAAACAAAAGAAAAAGTAATAGAATTAGACAGAAACAACAAAGGAACAATAAGAATAGGAAATCAAGAAAGTGTAAATCTAAAAGTAGTTGCAAGAGATGAATTAGCCCAAATCTCAATAGATGGAAGTATAGCAAAACCAAAAGAATCAACAAAAGAAATAATAACAACAGAAGAAACAACAAGTGTACCAGTACAAGTAACAGGACAAGATGGAACAATAGGAAACTATGAAATAACAATAATAAGAGCATCAAATAATGCAGAACTAAAATCAATAGATGTAAAAGGAATAGAAAATGGGGATATTCTAAAAACATCTGACAACACATATCTAGTAAAAGTACCAGACACAATGGAAAATGTTGATATAACAGCAATAGCAGAAAGCAGCTATGCAACCGTAAAAATAGCAGATGGAGACTATTCAGAAAACAATACACAAAATGCAACAATAACAATGAATGAAGAAACAAAAGAAATAGCAATAACTATAAAAGCAGAAAACGGAGAAACAAAAGAATATAAAGTAACAATACAAAAAGTAACAGACTTAGGATTAGAAAGCGTAAAAATAGATGACAATGAATGTACAATAAAAAACGGAAGTTACGAAATATTTATAGATAGAAATGTAACACAATCAGCACTAAAAGTAAAACCAAAAAATCCAAAAGCATTAATATCAATAAAACAAGGAGTAGAAGGAACTTATGGAGAAGAAAAAACAGCAGAAGAACACATAGAACAAATACAAATAACAGGAGAAGAAACAACAGTAATAATCCAAGCAAAAGATCCAAATGACCCAACAAGAATAAAAGAATATTCTGTAACAATCAAATACAAATCAAATAATGCAGATTTAGAACTAATCCAAGTTGATGGAAAAGACGCAATAGAAACAGAAGAAGGATATTATGCAGTAACAACAGAAACAGCAACAACAGCAAGAATATATGTAAAAGCAACAAATGAATATGCCAAAGTAACAATAGGAGACAATGAAGCTGAACAAGGAGCAAGCAGAAGAACAATAACACTAAGTCAAGAAAAGAAAACAATAATACAAATAACAATAAAATCACAAGACGAAAGTGTAACAAAAACATTCAATGTAATAATAGAAAGAAAATCAGATGACACAAGTTGTAACATAAACATAAACAACGAAACAGCAGACGAAATAGACACAACAACAAATACTTACACAAAATACATTGAAAGAAATAATACAAAAGCAACAATCCAAGTAGCAACAAACAATGATGAAGCAACAATAGAAATGGCAGGAAGTACACAAACAAAAACAATAACAACAACTGTAGACATAGCAAGTGAAATAACAGAAATAACAGCCACTGTAACAGCTGAAAATGGGGAAACAGCTGAATACCATATCAGAATTGTAAAAAAATCAACAGACACAAGCATAAAAACAGTAAAAGTAGATAACAAAGTAATATCAGAAGTAGACGGAAAATATGTTGCAACAGTATATGATAAGGGAAAAGACACACAACAAGCACTAATAGAAGTAACAGCAAATGAATCACACGCAAAAATACAAATCGGAGATGGAACAGAATGGCAACAAACTCCAGCAACATCAAGTGAAATATTTAAAGACGGAAACAGAAAAATAACATTAAATATCAATATACAAGCACAAGACTCACAAACAGAACAAATAACAAAAGTGCTAGAAATTAACTTGATATCAGATGATGTATCAATAAAAGTTGTAAAAGATGGAGAAAATGCTATAACAAACTATGACTCAACAACACACACATATAAAGAATATTTATCAAGAGACATAGAACAAGTAAGTCTAACAATAGAAGCAAATAACCAATACACAACAATAAAATCAGGAGAAACAACAGGAACACCAATCATATCAATAAACAACATATCTGTAAAAGACCAAGAAGAAGTGTATATAACATTTGTAGCAACTGCAGAATCAGGAAGAACACAAGAATACACAATACAACTATTAAGAAAATCAAGTAATGCAGATGCACAGCATATCTATGTAGACGGACAAGAAATTACAGACAGATTTGAAGATAAAGATTCAGTACCAACATGCATAGTATCAATAGGAAAAACAAAAGAAACAAGCACAATAAAAGTTGTTCCGGAAAATGAATTTGCAAGTATAAAAATAGGAGACACAGAAACGGTAGTAGGAGAAAACTCACAAAAAGTAAAACTAGATTTATCAAGTGGAACAATAACAGTACCAATAGTAATAACAGCACAAGATGGAACAGTAACAAAAACATATAATATAATGTTTGTACGTCTATCAAATGACACAAAAATACAATGGTTAGAAGTAAATGGAAAACACTTAATAGAAAACGAAGACGGAAACTATGAAACAACTGTAAAATCATCAGAAAAAATAGCAAAAGTAAAAATAGTATTATCAAATATCTTAGCAAAAGTAACAATGGGAGGAGAAGAAAAACAAGGACAATTAGAAGAAAACGTAATCCTACCAAATGGAGACATAGTAAAAACAATAACAGTAACAGCAATAGACGGAACAACAAGAACAAGTACACTAACAATTCACAAACCACAACATAATTTAGGCCTAGACAAAGTATATTTAGATGGAAGGTTAGCAACAAAGATAGATGATAACACATTTGAAATTGATGTTAAAAAAGGAACAACAAAAGCAGAAATACACGCAATAGCAAGTGATACAGAAGAATATGTAAGCATAAAAGGAAATAGCAGAACACAAAGTGAAAATACATATACAAACTGTACACTATCAGACAAAGAAATACCAATCAAATTAACAGCAATGTTTGATGAAGAAATAGACCAAGAAAAAGAGTATGTTTTAAAAATCAAAGAAATAGAAGAACCAAACATATTAGAAGATTTGAAAGTAAAAATCAAAGTAGACAATGAGGAAGTAACACAAGGAGACGACGGAATCTACCTAGTAAAAGTAGACTATAACCAAGACAACAGCTCATTATGGGCAGAAGTAACCTCAGAAACATCACAAGTAAAAATAAAAGACAAAAATGGAGAAACATCATATAACACACCAACAAATCAAAAAAATATAAGTCTAAAAGAAAACATAACAGAAGTTACAGTAACAGTAAAAAACGGAGCAGGAGAAGAAAAAGAGTACACAGTAAGAATACAAAAAAGACCACCTGCAATAACTGGAAAAGTAATAACACAAGCAACAGATCAAACAAAGCAAACAGCAACAATAAAGGTATACAAAACATCAGACACAAGAGATGAAAAAGATGCAGAAAATCCAAGAGAGATAATCCAAGAAATCGAGATAAATCCAGATGGAACATACAACTTAGACCTAAAAGAAGGAGAATATGATTTAGTAGTAACAAAAACATCATATCTAGAATATAGATTAACAAATATAGTAATAAAAGAAGGGGAAACAATTACTATAGATGACATCAACATCTATGCAGGAGACCTTGACGAAAATGGAGAAATCGAAATCGAAGATTTAACAAGTATAATAGAGAACTATGGAACAATAACAGATGACAACAAAGCACAAAAAGAAAAATATGACTTAAACGAAGACGGCATAGTAAACAAACAAGACAGAAGCATCTTAAAAGCAAACTATGGAAAAACAAACACAAAGGAACAATGGGTAAATCCAAATCCACCAGCACAAACAACAGCAAGCTCAAATGAAACATTAAACACAGCAATAAACTCAGCAGTATCAAATGTAGCATCACAAGCAAAAGCATTTACAGGGGCAAGCACAAACAATACAGCAACACAAACACAAAACTTTGTAAAGCCATTAAAAAGTACATATACAATAACATCAGCATATGGAACAAGAGTACATCCAACAACAGGAGAAGTAAAAAAACACACTGGAATAGACCTAGCAGGAACACACCATGCAGAAGTAGTCTCAGTAGCAGATGGAGAAGTAACATATGCAGGAGTACAAAAAGGATTTGGTAACAGTGTAGAAATCAAGCATATTGTAAATGGGGAAACAATATACAGTTTCTATGCACACTTATCAAGGATAGATGTACAAAAAGGCCAAAAGGTAAAACAAAGTCAAACAATAGGACTAGAAGGAGGAGACCCACAAACAGACCCAAATGTCGGAAACTCAACAGGTCACCACCTACACTTCGAGCTAAGAAAAGCAAGTGGATACGGAAATGACATAGACCCAACTAGTGTTTTGGGGGACGGAGCAAAAAAACATTAATGTTTTTGGGGCCAGACTCAAAAAACACTAAAGACCAAAAGGACGAAGCAAAAAAATGGCTCCGTCCTTAAGTTTTTTAAAAAACAAAAAACAACTTGACACATACCCTAAGGGGGTATATAATAAAAATATATTACAAACAGTAATAATAAAACAAAGAATGGAGATGATAAAAATAGAAGGATGTAAAGAATGCAAAAAATCAACATATAGAACAGAAGAAGAAAAGAAAAATCTAGAAAAAAGGCTAAACATAATAGAAGGACAAATAAGAGGAGTAAAGAAAATGATAGAAGAGGATAGATATTGTGCAGACATATTAATGCAAATATCAGCAATAAATAAAGCCCTAGAAAGTGTAGAAAACTCCATACTAGAGAGTCATATAAAAAATTGTGTAACAAGAGAAATAAAATTAGGCAATAATGAAATTGTAGCAGAAATAATGGAACTATTTAAAAGATTAAGATAAAAAAGAAAGGTGAGAATTATGAAAGATATAAAATTAAAAATAGAAGGAATGCATTGTACAGGATGCTCAAACAGATTAGAGAAAGTATTAAATAATATAGAAGGAGTAGAAAAAGCAACAGTAAGCTTTGCAGAAAAAGAAGCAGCAATAACATATAATGAAGAAAAAATATCAGAAGAACAAATAAAAAGCAAAATAGGAGAAGCAGGATTTAAGGCTGAATAATTACAATATTAGCAGAATAAAATTTTAATTAAAACTTGAGTTAAAAACAAAAAAAGACAGGCCTTGCAGTTTAAATAAAATTTACATTACCAAAATATAACCTTAAAGAAGGAGAAAAAATGAAAAAAGTATTGTTAAAAATAGAAGGAATGACTTGCAGTGCATGTTCATCAGGACTAGAAAAATACTTAAACAAGCAAGAAGGAATAAAAACAGCATCAGTAAATTTAATAATGAACAATGCAAGTATAGAATATGATGAAACAGAAATAAATTTAGAGCAAGTAGAAACATATATAGAAAAAGCAGGATTCAGTAGTTTAGGAATCGACAAATTAGAAAATGAAGAAAAGAAAAAAACAAAAGAAAAAAACAAATTAATAGGAATAAGTATAATATCAATATTAATACTATATATCTCAATGGCACATATGGTAAAACTACCAGTAATACCATATTTAGACATGATGCACAACCCAGTAAATTATGCAATAGCATTATTAATATTAACAACAATAATGCTAATAATGGGGAAAGACATACTAAAAAGTGGATACAAAAACTTAGTGCATAAAACACCAAACATGGACACATTAGTAGCAATAGGAGTACTAGCAAGTTATATATACAGTATATATGGAACAATAAAAATAATAAAAGGACAAGTAATATATGTAGAAAACCTATATTATGAATCAGCAGCAATAGTAATATTTTTCATAAAAATAGGAAAATATGTAGAAAACAAAAATAAAGACAAAACAAAAGAAGCACTAAAACAATTAATGAGTATAACGCCAAATCATGCAATAATAGAAAAAGAAGGAAAAGAAGAAACAGTAACACTAGACGAAATACAAAAAGGAGACATAATAATCTGTAAGCCAGGAGAAAAAATAGCAGTAGATGGAGAAGTAATAGAAGGAACAACACACATAAATGAATCATTTATAACAGGAGAAAGTGTACCAGTAAAAAGAGAAAAAGGCTCAAAAGTAATAGCAGGAAGTATAAATTATGAAGGAACAATAAAATACAAAGCAGAAAAAATAGGAAAGGAATCAACAGTATCAGAAATAGTAAGACTAGTAGTAGAAGCAACAAACACAAAAGCACCAATAGCAAAAATAGCAGACAAGATAAGTGGATATTTTGTACCAACAATAATAATAATCGCAATAATATCATTTGCAATCTGGTTAGCAATAAGCAAAAATTTAGCAACAGCAATAAACATATTTGTAACAATTTTAGTAGTAGCATGCCCATGTAGCTTAGGATTAGCAACACCACTAGCAATAGTAATATCATCAGGAAAAGCAAGTAAAAAAGGAATATTGGTAAAAACAAGTGAAGCACTAGAAAATGCACACAAAATAAAAACAATATGTTTTGATAAAACAGGAACACTAACAAAAGGAGAACTAACAATCTCAAAAATATATAATTACAGCAATTTAGAAGAAAAAGAAATAATAAAAAAAGTAGCAAGTATAGAAAACAAATCAGAACACCCAATAGCAAGAGCAATAGTAGAAAAAGCAAAAGAAGAAAAAATAGAATTAGACCAAATAAATAATTTTAAAGCAATAGCAGGATATGGTGTAGTAGCAGAAATACAAGAACAAGAAAAATCACACAATTATTTAATAGGAAATAAAAAACTAATGAAAGAAAATAATATACAAATACTAAAAGAAGATGATGAAACAGAATTAGTAACAGAAGGAAACAGCATATTATATGTAGCACAAGACCAAAAAATAATAGCATTAATAGGAGTAAAAGACACAATAAAAGAAGAAAGCAAAGAAATAATAGAAAAACTGAAAAAAAGAAAAATAGAAGTAATTATGCTAACAGGAGACAACGAAAAAACAGCAAAAGCAATAGCCAAACAATTAGGAATAGAAAAAGTAATAGCAAATGTATTACCAAAACAAAAAGCAGAAGAAATCAAAAAGCTAAAACAAAATGGCTTAGTCATGATGTGTGGGGATGGAATAAATGACAGTGTAAGTTTAGTAACAGCAGATATAGGTGTTTCGATTTCATCAGGAACAGATATTGCAATGGATTCTGCAAGTGTAATATTAATGAATGATAATATAGAAAAAATAAATGAATTAATAGAAATTAGTGAAAAAACAATTAAAAATATAAAACAAAACTTATTCTGGGCATTTTTCTATAATATTTGTATGATTCCAATTGCATGTGGGATATTAGAACCTATTGGAATTGAAATGAATCCAATGGTTGCTGCTTTTGCTATGACAATTAGTAGTTTAACTGTTGTTTTAAATGCTTTAAGACTAAAGAAATAATAGTAGAGTTGGAAAATTATTTTTTCCAACTTAATCTATGTTATACAGATGGAGAAAATACAATAACAATTACAAAACAATTTATAGAAAGTTATAAAGAAAATTTTTAAGCAAAAAGGTGAAATAAATGAGCTCATTAGAAAAATATGTTGAAAAGGTAAAAAAAGAAACAGAAGGATTTTCAAGTATAGAAAAGTTAAGGTATATATATTGGGACTTAGGAAGTAAATTTGCATTTGATTTAGATTTTTCGTTTGGAAATTCCAAAACAAGAAAACAGATATATGATCATAGTAGAAGTGAAGATGATTTAAACAGATGTTTAGAAAATAATACTGCAATTTGTAAATCAATTGCTTACATATTTTCTTATGTTATGAAAGAACTTGGAGTAAATATAGAATCAGTAATAGATGAAGAAGATTTTAGAAAATGTCCACATATTTATAATGTTTTAATAACAGAAGATGGAAGAAAATATAGATTTGATTTACAAGAAGATATGAGAAATATAAAAGCACAATTGAGAACACAATATTTTGGAATTCCTATTGAAGGTGTGGAACAAGAATTAATAAGTAGAACTGAATTAGACCAAATTGATAAAAAACAAGGACATATATCAGAAAAATCATATTATACAGATGAATATCTAGAACTAATAAAGATGCATTTACCAATGTTTAAAGATTTTGGGCAAAAGGTTCAGTTTGTTTTAGAAAATTCAGAAGCATATACAAGTCCAGAAATGGGATATGCTGACAGAAAGTGGAGAATGGAAGATTTAATTGGAAATGAAAATAAAGATGGATTATTATTTCCCAAAGAAGAAAAGTATAAAATTAATATGATTGATTGTTATAGAGAAAATGATGGCAAGAAACATTATGAATTATGTATTGTTGTAAATGTAAAAGGTGGAAAAGATATCTATTTATTTTCAGATGAAACAAATTCTTTTAGAAAAATGACTTTAGAAGAATTTGCAAAACAAATAGAAAATGGTTTGATAAATCTTCAAGGAATACAAGGATTAAAACAAGTTTTAAAAAATAGAAAAAAACAGCCAGATGAAAGATAAGATTAAGTAAAGGAATTGAAAAATGGAAAGATATGAAGAAATAGAAAAAAGCATAATAACAACATATCGTAAAAAATATTATAAAATGGAGAGAAAGAAATGATTTGCATTTTATTCAATGTGCTTGCAGATTTACAGAACATTGTACTATGTGTGACAATGGTGGTGGAGGTTCTAAAAGAGAAGAAATGAAGAAACTCCTAAAGCAATTGAGAAGTGTTTATGATAAGGTTGACATGAATATTTATAATAGTACTAAAAATGTTAATTTAAATACTCTTATTTCTTATGTTAAAGATGAAGAAATACATCATTTTATGGATGATTATGATAAAAAGAAAGAGAATGCAACATAAATGTAACAAAAATGTAATCAAAACTTAATAATATAAATA
>ERZ779869.898-NODE-898-length-30372-cov-8.362305_pt1 | contig 30372 bp, 30 predicted proteins | sample MGYA00511557_ERZ779869 | MGnify/ENA primary metagenome ERZ779869 (study PRJEB29588, sample SAMEA2154620) | human gut metagenome | biome: human gut; feature: human-associated habitat; material: faeces | place: Denmark | collected 2008/2010 ... | reverse complement strand
TAATTTGAATTAATAAAAAAATTTCTTGTAATATATAGTCCTTTGTGATAGAATAATAAACGTAAAATTAGAATAGAAGGAAGTTTTATGCTAAAAAATAATATAAAAAATTACAACTTAGAAGAATTACAGGAAATAATAGAAAATCTAGGAGAAAAGAAATATAGAGCAGAGCAAATTTTTAATTGGATATACAAAGAAAATGTTACAAGCTTTGATGATATGGCAAATTTGCCATTAAGCTTGAGGGAAAAATTAAAAGAAAATTATGATTTGCATATATTTAAAATAATAACAAAACAAGAATCAAAAGATGGAACCAAAAAATATCTTTTTGATATCTTAGATGGAAATGCAATAGAATCTGTATTAATGGAATATAAGCATGGTTATACAATTTGTGTATCATCTCAAGTTGGATGTAAAATGGGATGTAAATTTTGCGCATCAACAGGAGTAAAATTTGCAAGAAGCTTAGAAGCTGGGGAAATTGTGGAACAACTACAAGCAGTAGAAAGAGATACTGGAGTTAAAATATCAAATGTAGTGTTTATGGGAATAGGAGAACCTCTAGACAATTTTGAAAATGTTCTAAAAGCCATTTCATTAATAAATAATCAAAAAGGAATTAATATTGGAGCAAGGCATATAAGCATATCAACAAGTGGAATTGTTCCAAAAATCTATGAATTGGCAGATAAAGACTTACAATGCACATTATCAATTTCACTCCATAGTGCATCAAATGAAAAAAGAAGTGCAATGATGCCAATAAATAATGCTTACAATATAGAAGAATTAATGAAGGCATGTAGATATTATATTGAAAAGACTAATAGAAGAATATCTTTTGAATATGCTTTGGCAAAAGAAAATAACGATAATTTAGATGATGCGAAGGAATTAGTAAAACTACTAAGAGGAATGCTTTGCCACGTAAATTTAATACCAATAAATAAAATAGAAAATGGAAAATTTAACAAAAGCACTAATGAAAACATAATGAAGTTTAGAGACTACTTAAATAGCCATGGAATAGTTGCAACAATTAGAAGAGAATTAGGCTCAGATATAGATGCAGCATGTGGGCAACTACGAAAAAAAGAGGTGAAGAAATGTTAACTTTTGCAAGAACAGATATTGGAAGAGAAAGAAAAAATAATCAAGACTATTATTACATAAGTGATGATGGATGTTTAAATATATTGGCAGATGGAATGGGGGGCTATGCTGGCGGAGAAGTAGCTAGTAAACTGGCAACAATTTCAGCCAAGGATTATATTACAGAGCATTTTGATAAAAATTTAGACTACGAAAAAGAACAGATATTGGATATAATAAAAAATGCTATGGAGTATGCTAATACAAAAGTACATGAAAAGGCTCAAGAAAAACCAGAATTAGAGCAAATGGGAACAACTTTAGAAATATGCTTAATTTACAAAGAAAAAATGTTTATTGGGCATGTAGGAGATAGTAGTGTATATAGAATAAGACAGGGAATTATTAGAAAACTAACAAAAGATGATAGCTATGTACAAAAACTAGTAGAAGATGGAACAATAACAAAAGAGGAAGCAAAAAATCATCCAAAGAAAAACATGTTAGTTAAGGCTTTAGGATGTGAAACAGATTTAGAAGTAAATGTATTTTATAAAAAATTCTTAGAGAATGATGTGATTTTAATTTGTTCAGATGGACTTACAAATATGGTATCTGAAGAACAAATATATAATATAATAAATAATGACATAAACCAAGCAGCAGAAAACTTAGTAAAAGAGGCAAACCTTAATGGTGGATTGGATAATATAACTTTTATAATAATAAAAAATTAGATTTTGGAGGTTGAAATATGGATTTACAAGGTAAAATTCTTGGAAATAGATATGAAATAATAGAAAAAATTGGAACAGGTGGAATGGCAACAGTATATAGAGCAAAATGTCATGTATTAAAAAGAGAAGTAGCTGTGAAAATACTAAGAGATGAATTTACAACTGATAATGAATTTATAAAAAGATTTAATGCTGAAGCTCAATCTGCTGCAAGTTTAACACATCCTAATATAGTATCTGTATATGATGTAGGACATGAAGGAAATCTATATTATATAGTAATGGAACTTGTAAAAGGAAAAACACTAAAAGAAATAATAGTAGAAGATGGAGCACTGGCTTGGAAATGGGCAGTAGACTTAGCTATTCAAATCGCAAGAGGACTAGAAAAAGCTCATAGAAATAATATAGTTCATAGAGATATAAAACCACATAATATTATAATTACAGAAGAAGGAGTTGCAAAAGTTACAGACTTTGGAATTGCAAAAGCTGTATCAAATGCAACAATTACGGCATTTGGAGCAACAACAGGTTCTGTACATTATTTCTCACCAGAACAAGCAAAAGGTGGACATACAGATGCAAAGTCTGACCTATATTCATTAGGAGTTGTAATGTATGAGATGGTAACAGGAAGAGTACCTTTTGATGCAGATACACCAGTTTCAGTAGCATTAAAACATATTCAAGAAGAACCAGTAGAACCAATAGTTTTAAATAGCCAAATACCACTAAGTTTAAATAAAATAATATTAAAAGCAATGCAAAAAGAACCAAGCATGAGATATCAAACTGCAACAGAAATGATAAGGGATTTGGAAATGTGCCTAAAAGATGAAACAGGCTCATTTGTAAGACCTATCCCTGAAGTAGATGAATTTGCAACAAAAAGAATTTCTTTAAATTATAATGAAGAAGAAAAACATGCTAAAAATAAAAAAGAAGGAAAATTTGCTAAAATAAAAAAACATTTTGAAGACCATCCAGTACAAAGATGGATTGCAATAATTACATCTTGTATATTAGTATTTGCACTTGCAATGAGTATAACATTTTTTGCATTAAATATGGGAAAGGCAAAAGATGTGGCACTTCCAAAATTTGAAGGTATGACATTAGATGAGGCTAAGATTGCAGCAAATGAAGCAAAATTAAAATTAGAAATAGAAGAGGCCTTTCATGTTGAAATAGAAGAAGGAAAAATCATAAGCCAAGACCCAGTTTACCAAGAAAATTATAAGGTAAAAGAAGGGGCAACAGTAAAGATAGTTGTAAGCAAGGGGCAAGAATTAGTAAAAGTAACAAAAGTAGTTGGCAAAAAAAGAGATGAAGCAATAAAAGAACTAAAAGACTTAGGATTAGTTCCAGAAGTTGAAGAAGTAAATAGTGATGAAATAGAAAAAGATTATGTAGTAGAACAAGAAGTTGCAGAAGGAGAAGAAATACTTAAGGGAAGTGCTATAAAAATAAAAGTAAGTATGGGAATAGAGCAAGTAGAAGTACCAGATCTTACAGGAAAGACAGAAGAAGATGCAAAACAAGCATTAACAAATGCTAAACTAAAATGGAAAAGCACAAGCACAGTAACAGATTCAAGCAAAGGTGCAGGAGTAGTATCTCAAACAGTATCACCAAAAAGTATGGTAGATAAAGGAACAGAGGTTTCAATAACAATAAACACATATAGTGAATTAAAAACAGGAACAATAACTATAAATGTAGCCTCAATAGTAGGTTATAAACCAGAAACAGAAGAAAATGCAGAAGGAGAAAAAGTAACAAAAGCACCAGGAACAGTAGAATTAAAAGTAACAGTAGATGGTGAACAAATAGAATCTAAAAAAGTAAGTAAAGATACTACAGACCTAAAAGTTACAACAACAGGAAGAGGAACAGTAGTTGTAAAAGTAATAATAGACGGAAGCACAAAAAGAACAAAAGAATTTAACCTAAATACACAAACAGAAATAACAATAGATTAAAAGTTGTAAAATATAGAGAAATAAAATTTATATTATTGAAGTGGGAGGGGTGATATTGGAAGCACACTTCTCACTTCAATACGGAAAGAAAGGAAAATATATGAATAAAGTAGATCCAAGAACTTTGCCAGGCTTTATGGAATTAATGCCAGACAAGCAAATTCTATTTAACCAAATGAAAGAAAAAATACAAAAAACATATGAAAAGTATGGATTTTTACCAATAGATACACCAGTAATAGAATCTTCAAAAGTACTACTTGCAAAAGCTGGTGGAGAAACAGAAAAACAAGTATATTCATTTACAAAAGGTGATAGTGAATTAACACTAAGATTTGACTTAACAGTTCCACTTGCAAAATATGTAGCTGAATATCAAGGACAGCTTAGCTTCCCATTTAGAAGATATCAAATTGGAAAAGTATATAGAGGAGAACGTGCACAAAGGGGAAGATACAGGGAATTCTACCAATGTGATATAGACATAATTGGAGATGGAGAACTAAGCATAATAAATGATGCTGAAATCCCAAGCATTATTTATGATGTATTTAATGAATTAGATTTAGGAAAATTTACAATAAGAATTAATAATAGAAAAATATTAAATGGAATATTTGAATACATAGATGCAAAAGAAGTAAGCCAAGACATAATGAGAATTATAGACAAAATAGAAAAAATTGGAGAAGATAAAGTAAAAGAAGAATTAGAAGAACTAAAACTATCAAAGGAAAATGCTGAATTTATATTAAACTTCATAAAAATAAATGGAACAACAGACGAAAAACTAGAAGCATTATCAAAGCTAAGTGTAAAAAATGAAAACTTTGTAAAAGGTTTAGAAGAATTAAAAGAAGTAGTAAAATATATTAGAATATTTGGTGTTCCAGATGACTGTTTTATGATAGACCTAAGTATTGCAAGAGGATTAGATTATTATACAGGAACAGTTTATGAAACATTTTTAGATGAATATAAATCTATAGGAAGCGTATGCTCTGGTGGAAGATATAATGATTTAGCAGGATTTTATACAGACAGGCAACTTCCAGGAGTAGGAATGTCTATAGGACTTACAAGACTATTCTTTGTTTTAGATGATTTAGGACTAATAAAAACAAACAAAAACTCAATATCAGATATATTAATAATATCAATGATAGAGGACTTAGGACCATCAATTGAAGTTGCAAATAAATTAAGAAAAGCAGGAATAAACACAGAAATTTATTTTGATAACAAGAAAATAAAAGCAAAATTTAAATATGCAGACAAATTAAAAATCCCATATGTAATAGCCATTGGGGAAGATGAAATAAACTCAGGAAAATTAACATTAAAAAATATGGAAACAGGAGAACAAGAGCAAAAAACAGTAGAAGAGATAATAAATCTTATAAAAAATAAAATTTAAGGAGAAAAGAAATGAAAATCGGAATCGTAGGACTTCCAAATGTAGGAAAAAGTACAATGTTTAATGCTATTACAAAAGCAGGTGCAGAATGCGCAAACTATCCATTTTGTACAATAGAACCAAATGTAGGAATAGTACCAGTACCAGATGAAAGATTAGATGAATTAACAAAAATGTATAATCCACAAAAAACAACACATGCAGTTATAGAATTCGTTGATATTGCAGGCTTAGTAAAAGGTGCAAGTAAAGGTGAGGGATTGGGAAACAAATTCTTATCACATATAAGAGAAGTAGATGCAATTTGCGAAGTTGTAAGATGCTTTGAAGATTCAAACATAGTTCATGTAGATGGAAATATAAATCCAGTTAGGGATATAGAAACAATTAATTTAGAGTTAATATTTGCAGATCTAGAGACAGTAGAAAAAAGGTTAGACAAAGCAAATAAAATGTTAAAAGCAGATAAAAAATATCAAATAGAAATAAATGCATTAACAAGATTAAAAGAAGCATTGGATAATGGAAAATCTGCAAGAACAGTAGAAATATCAGACGAAGAAAAAGAATACTTAAAAGACTTATTCTTATTAACAAGTAAACCAATTATATATATTGCAAATGTATCTGAAGAACAATTAGCAGATGTAAACAATGATGAAAATGTAAAAAAAGTTATAGAAATTGCAAAACAAGAAAAAACAAAATGCATACCACTTTGTGCAAAAATAGAAGAAGAATTATCAACATTAGATGATACTGACAAAAAAGAAATGTTAGAAGCATTAGGGTTAAAAGAATCTGGTTTAGATAGAGTAGTAAAAGAAAGCTATGATTTGTTAGGATTAATGTCATTTTTAACAGCAGGAGAACCAGAAGTAAGAGCTTGGACAATAAAAAAAGGAACAAAAGCACCAGAAGCTGCTGGGAAAATACATACAGATATACAAAGAGGTTTTATAAAAGCAGAAATAGTATCTTATGAAGACTTAATGCGCGAAGGCTCAATGGTAAATGCAAGAGAAAAAGGGTTAGTTCGCCAAGAAGGAAAAGAGTATATAATGCAAGATGGGGATATAGTATTATTTAAGTTTAATGTATAAATCTCCCGTATTGAACTACTTTAGACCATAAAATTAAATAAAAGAAATTTCTTAAAAATCCAACATTTTTTTAAATAGGGGTTGACAAAACCGAAAAAATTATTTAAAATAATAAATGCGTTTGTTCACAATGGTGGATGTAGCTCAGTTGGTTAGAGCGCTGGTTTGTGGCACCAGAGGCCGTGGGTTCGAGTCCCATCTTCCACCCCACGTTAAACAAATAATTTCATATTGGGGTGTAGCCAAGTGGTAAGGCACCAGACTTTGACTCTGGCATTTCGGCGGTTCGAATCCTCCCACCCCAGCCAATAACGAATCTGTTCAAACTACAGATACAAAAATCAATCAGTAAAATGGTTGATTTTTTTATTTAAATATTGACAAAGTAGACATAAAGTGGTAATATTGAATAGCAAATTTGTTTTGCAAAAAAAAATAGCATTGTAATGCTAGGAGGTATCATTATGAGCAAATGGGACGGAAGATATGAGACATCGCATGAGGGACAACAATCTCTTGAAGATGACATCCTGGATGCTGGCGAAGGTAAATATACCTATGAAACCAGCAATGGAGGAACGGTCAGGCAGACATCCACTCGAATCGATGTATACGGCCCGAGTGGCTCGAGTAAGGGCCATTCTCATGACTGGTACAACGGGAACACTAATGAACACGGTCATCACGACTAGTTCTTAGACAAAAGGAGCAACCAAATGGTTGCTCCTTTTGTATGTAAAAAATCTTTTATAGAGCTAGTTTGTAGGGTTTTATCTTAAATAAGCATTGATAGAGAATATTACATTTTTGTTACATTTATTGTATTAAAAATATAGTTATGTTATTATTTTAATGAGGAATAATGCAAAAAATGAAATTTATTAGATAAAAGATTCAAATATGGAGAGGTGAAATATTTTGGAACATAATATAGACACAAATAACATTAAAGGAAGATTTAAAACAAAGACAGGAAAAACATATATATTTCTCAAAGATGGAGGATTACTAGAAGATTTAAACGGAAATATAACAAAGGTAGATTTAAGCATAAAGGAAAATATAAAAAGAATAAAAGAAGATATAGGAAAAGGGTACACAGATATTGTGAAATAATTAATAAAGAAGGAAAGTAGTTATGAAAAAAGAATATTTTGACCAAGAAGCATACGATTATATAGAAAGTGAAATTAATAAAACCAAAATAAATTCTATATTTAAACCGATTCTTATAGATATAATATTAAGAAGAAGGTACGAATATCAGTTAGATGATAAGTATTTTCATAGAGATGTAAAAAGTTTTATAGGAAATGTAAGAGATATATATTTAGAAAATTTACCAGATAATATATTTGGGCAATTTCACCATCAAAAAAAGTGCATAAGAATCAACAAAAAAAAGTTTGAAAAGAATGTGCATGATGAACAAGGTGTAGAAGTTCTACTAGAAGTAATATGTCATGAATGTGTACATGCTATGAATAGTGATGAAGAAATAATAGATAGAACTTTTGATGAAAATAATCAGATACTTGATAATACTGGAATACGTGAGATTTTCGTTGAAAAAGAAGCAGATAGAATGGTTTGCAATAGAGAAGCAGAGGAGGCTTTTAACTATCATAATAAGACAAATGCTTACATATATACAACTGCGTATGTAAATGCTATTGCTGCAGCATTTGGTGTTAAAGAAAAAGATTTATTATCGGCAGCTACTAAAGGAAACCCAGAACTATTTGAATTATTAAATTCAAATATAAAATCTAAAGATTTTTCAAAAGATATTTTTGAACAAATATGCTTCAATCTTAATCTTGCTCATATAGACTTTTATAAAGGTGATGAAAGTTTTTTACAAAATCTTGATGAAGTGGATTGGGAGAACCTTTGGGATTCACTAAACTTTATGTATAGAGATATGGAACAAATTTTAGAATATAGAATACAAAATTTAGAGTGGGATAACCCAGAAGATTTACAAAAAAAACTGGAAGATATAAAATTATCTCAAAATGCAGTTTCTAAGGTAATGGAAAGTCCTATAATAAGAACTTTAGCAAAAGTAAAAGAAAAAGAATTAGTGGCAATGCATGATAAAACAAAGGTATATGCTAAAGTTATGAGTATAGAAGAGATTATTAAAAGACAAGGTAAGGATTCAAATGAATTAATTAGTTTTGTTCAGAAAGCTGAAAGTGTAGATGGAATTTTAGAATTTATGAAAGAAAATGGAATGGAAATAAATCCTACAAATGTAGCTTTAATGCCTGAATTTGAACTAAGTGAACAGAAAAAAGATGAATGGACTAAAGAATTTTGCCTAGATGGTGAAGAATGGGATAATACAGAACTGATAAATTATATGATAGCAAACAAAGAAGAAATTATGAATGCAAGGAGAAGGGAAAGTTTTACTGATAAAATTAAAAGAGGTATAATGAAAATATATAAATTTTATGACAAAATTTTTTCATTTCCAAACTGGTATTCTAAGAAAGAGCCACTATTATTAGGTGAACGGAAAGAAAGGAAAAGTGGAAGAAGCAAAATCATGGGATTTGTCTAATTGGGGATTAAATAAAGAGAATATCCAACAGAGTCAAGAGGCAATATCAAAACAACATGCCACATTAAGCAACGATACAATTGAAAACCAAACACAAAAAGGTGTTATTACAAAAGATGATAATGATAAAGAGTATTACTAATAAGGAGATATGCAAAATAAATTCATAAAATTAATTGCAAAAAATGTAGGGGTCGCATCACAGAGCGACTCCTAAATTATGTCAAAGTGATTTCCTTCTTATTTAAGTAAGCAAGAGAGCCTGAATCTGTTTTAAAATTGAAAATCAATTTATAAGCACAAAGCTCCTGAGTAAATTTATTAAATCTTTTATTAATCTCATTTTTTCCATATTTACCGGTCACCAATAATAGGAAGCCCAATATGTGCTAAATGAGCACGTATCTGATGTGTTTTACCAGTATGAAGTTCAACTTCTAGTATACTTGTGTTTTGCTTAGCATCTGTTTTTAAAACTTTGTAAGATGTAATAATTTTTACACTACCAGTTTTAGGTTTATCATAAATATAAACCATTGATTTTTTATTGTCTTTAAAAAGGTATGCTTCTAATGTGGCAGATGTCTTTTTAGGTATACCATAAACTTTACATTTATAAAATTTGCTAATTTCTTTATTTTTAAATTTCTCAAGTAAGATATTTAAACTCTCTTCATTTTTAGCAAATAAAACAAGACCAGAGGTATTTCTATCTAGCCTATGGCAAGGAAATACAGGAGCTTGTATTTGCTGGTTAAGTATTGTAGTCAAAGTTTCAGAAGAAGAATTTTCGTCTACAGCTTCAATACCAGAAGGTTTATTAACTACAATAATATTATCATCTTCAAAAACAACATCCAAAATTACTGTTTTAAAAAGGTAATTATCTGTAATATAAACTGTAACATTATCACCAGAATTTAAAATAACATTATCTTTAACTCTAATATCATTTACTAAAATATCCTTTTTACGAAGGGCTTTATAAATAGTATTTATAGATAACCCATTAAAATTATCTAGTAGAAAGTTAGTTAATTTTTTATTATTATATTTTTTATCAACAATTAATTTTCTCATGTAGATATTATACAACAAAAAAATATAATAGGCAATTTTTCTTGACAAAAAACAATTGCAAAAAAATCCATATATGATATAATAACTTTAAATTTTTAAAGAAAAGAAGTGAGTTATAAATGGCAGTTATTTTAGATGGAAAGGCTATTTCTAAAAAGGTTAGAGAAGAATTAAAAATAAAGGCAGAAGAATTAAAACAAAAAAATATTATTCCTAAACTTGCAGTTATTATGGTTGGAGATGATCCAAGCTCTAAAATTTATGTAAGAAATAAAAGTAAAGCATGTGAAGAAGTTGGGATTGAATTTGAAGAATATTTATTAGGTGAAAATATAAAAAATGAAGAACTCTTGAATTTAATTGAAGAATTAAATAATAGGGAAGATATACATGGAATTTTACTTCAAAGCCCTATTCCAAAACATTTAGATATAAATTTAGCTTTTAGAACAATAAAACCAGAAAAAGATGTAGATGGATTTCATCCTGTAAATATTGGGAAATTGAGCTTAAATCAAGAGTGCTTTGTGTCTTGTACACCTTTTGGAATAATGAGAATGCTTGCAGAATATAACATAGATATAGAGGGAAAACATGCTGTTATAATAGGTAGAAGCAATATTGTAGGTAAGCCTATGATACAATGCATGTTAAATAAACATGCAACAGTCACGGTCTGCCATTCTAAAACAAAAAATCTATCTGAAATAACAAAACAAGCAGATATATTAGTTGCAGCTATTGGAAAACCAAAATTTATAACAGAAGATATGGTAAAAGATGGAGCAGTAGTTATTGATGTTGGAATAAACAGAAATGAAGAAGGCAAAGTATGTGGTGATGTGGATTTTGAAAATGTATCTAAAAAAGCATCATATATTACTCCAGTGCCAGGAGGCGTTGGACCAATGACAATTGCAATGCTTATGAATAACATTATTAAGGCAGCAAAAAAATAGGGCAAATTTTAAAGTGGGGGCAGAAAGGAAAAATATGCACAATAAAAAATATTGGATATGGCTATCAAGAATAGACATAAGCCCCGAAAAAGTAAAACAATGTTTAGAAGAACATACACCTGAGGACATATGGAACTTAAAAGAAAAAACAAAAAAATTTTTTACAAAAGAAGAAATAAATAAAATAAAAGATATAAATTATAGAAGAAATTTAGAATTACAAGAACAATACTTACTAAAGCACAAAATAAAACTAATCACAATAAAAGAATATCCAGAAAAGCTAAAACAAATCAATAACCCACCTGTTTGTTTATATGTACTAGGTAACAAACAGATACTAGGACAAAAAAGTATTGCCATAGTGGGAAGCAGAGATTGTTCTGAATACGGAAAAACAATGGCACAAGCTTTTTCATATTTGTTGGCAAAAAATAATATAACAGTTATTAGTGGATTGGCAAAAGGAATAGACAGTTTTGCACATATTGGAACATTACAAGCAAATGGAAGAACAATTGCTGTAATTGGAACTGGGATAGATTTGGTATATCCAAAGGAAAATAAGGATTTAATGGATCAAATAATAAAAAAAGGTGGGACAATTATTTCTGAATATCCTCTTGGAACGAAACCAGATAAACAAAACTTTCCAAGAAGAAATAGAATAATAGCTGGATTAGCAGATGGTGTTTTAGTAATTGAAGCAAGAGAAAAAAGTGGTGCATTAATAACAGTGGACTATGCATTAGAACAGGGAAAAAATATATATGTTGTACCACGGAAACATTACAAATAAAACATCAAAACGGAAGCAATGAATTGCTAAAAGAAGGCGCAAAGATTACAACAAATATACAGGATATAATGGAAGATTTGTCTTGAATTTTAGAAATATATATAATATAATATACAAGATAGAAAAGGAGGTAGTCTCTTTATGAATAAAAAAGAAAAGGCAAAAGTATATAAGAAAAAAGATAAAAAAGAAAAAAAGGACAAGAAAAAAAATAGTAAAGCAAGAAAAATAATAAAAAGAATATTACTAGTTTTATTATTTGTGGTTCTTATCTTTGCAGGAATTTTGGTAGGAAAAGTATATAGCATAATGAAAAATGCAAAATTAGACATGTCAAAACTAGTAATCAAATATGAAAATTCTGTGGCAAAAGATATAAATGGAGAGACAATAGCAGTATTTAGTGGAGATGAAAACAGAAAAATTGTTACACTTTCAGAGATGGCTCCATATCTTCCAAAGGCATTTATTGCAATAGAAGATGAAAGATTTGAAGAACATAGTGGTGTAGATGTAAAAAGAACAGTAGCTGCAACTGTAAAATGGGGATTAAGTAAGGTAGGAGTAGGTTCTGCAAGCTACGGAGGAAGTACTATTACACAACAATTAGTTAAAAACTTAACTAAAGAAGATGAAAGAAGCTCTACTAGAAAAATTAAAGAAATGGCAAGAGCACATTACATAGAACAAGAACTTTCAAAAGACCAGATATTAGAGTTATACTTAAATCTAATATTCTTAGGTGGAAAAACTTATGGTGTAGAAGTTGCATCAAATTACTATTTTAGTAAATCAGCTATTGATTTAAGTTTAGCAGAAAGTGCATATTTAGCAGGAATAAACAACTCACCAAATAGTTATAATCCTTTTGTAGACGAAGAAGCAAAAGCTGATAGAATGAATTTGATAAATAGAAGAGTAAAAACAGTTCTTGCAAAAATGTTAGAATTAGGAAAAATAAAACAAGAAGAGTATGATGCAGCAATAACAGAAGTAGACAATGGATTAGCATTTAATGAAGGAAGAATAGTTTCAAATGTATACTCATACCATACAGATGCAGCGGTTGAACAAGTAATCAAAGATTTAATGGAATTACATCCAGACTGGAGTAGAGAATATACAAGCTTATATGTAAAAAGTAGTGGACTTACAATTTATACAACTCAAAATACTGCAATACAAAATGCAATGGAAGAAGAATTTGCTAAAACTAAATATCAGGTTACTTCTAAAAAGACTAAAGATGACGATGGAAACTATGTACACTCACAATCTGCAATGGCTATAATAGACCATACAACAGGCTATGTTGTAGGAACAGTTGGAGGATTAGGGGAAAAAACCACATCATTTGGATTAAATAGAGCAACACAGAGCCCTAGACAAACAGGGTCATCAATGAAACCACTTGCAGTTCTTGTACCAGGAATAGATACTGGAACTATAACAGCAGCAACAGTATATGATGATGTACCAACAACTTTTGGCGGAGGTACATACCCAGTTAAAAATTATAGCCATATTTATAGTGGATTACAAACAATTAGATATGCAATTGAAACTTCTAGAAATGTACCAATGGTTAAGGCTTTACAAGAAATAGGAGTAGGAACATCAATTGAATACCTTAAAAAAATGGGAATATCAACAATTGATGATGAAAAGGATAGTTACCTGGGATTGGCTTTAGGAGGATTAACAAATGGAATAACTCCACTTGAAATGGCAGCAGCATATGCTACTATTGCAAATGATGGGGTATATATAGAACCAACTTTCTATACAAAGGTAGTGGATTCAGAAGGAAATACTATATTAGAAACAAAACAAGAGTCAAGAACAGTAATGTCTAAATCAGCAGCATATGTTATAAAAGAAATACTTACACAGCCAGTAAAATCAGGAACAGCAACAAATTGTAGAATATCAGGAATGAGTGTATCTGCAAAAACAGGTACTTCAAATGATGATTTTGATAGATGGCTTTGTGGATTTACTCCATATTATACAGCAGGATGCTGGTATGGTTTCGACATAAATGAAGATGTAGATTACTACTTAAGTGGAAACCCAGCAGGTTCTTTATGGGCTGCAACTATGCAAACTATCCATAAAGGTTTAGCATCAAAATATTTTTCAGATTCAAGACCAGATGGAATAGTAACTGCAACAGTTTGTAAGGTTTCGGGCTTAATTCCTACAGAAGAGTGTAAAAATGACCCTAGAGGAGATCAAACATATACAGAATATTTTGTAAGAGGAACAGTACCAACTGAAACATGCAGTTGCCATGTAAAAGTAGCAATATGTAATGAAAGTGGATTAATTGCAAATGAATATTGCCCAGATGTAACAGAAAAAGTCTTTATAAAAAGACCAGATGTAGAAACAAATACATCTTGGAAAAAAGCAAAAGATGCAGACTATACACTAACAATAACTGAAAATTGTACAATACATGCTAAACCAGCAGAACCGGTAAAACCAGAAGAACCAGAAAAACCAGAAAAGCCGGGTGGAAATGAAATTGACAATAATATACCAGACGGAAACAATACTGTAGACGGAAACAATACTGTAGATGGAAATAACACAGTAGATAATAATACAGGGAATACCAATGTGGTAGATGGTAATAATACTGTTTCTAGAGAAAATGAGGTAGTGAATAACACAACTGAATAACAATTAGTGAAATTTAATTGAGAGTGTGTAGGGGTCACTACTTATGGGTAATCTAAAAATATGTAAACAAAACGGGGCACCTAGGACTGTGCCCCCTACAATCGTTTAAGGATTTAATTATGTAATAAAAAAAAGGAGAATAAATATGCCAAAAAGAGAACGATACATAAATTGGGACGAATACTTTATGGGAATAGCAATGCTTTCGGGAGAAAGAAGTAAAGACCCAAATTCACAAGTAGGAGCTTGTATAGTTAGCGAAGATAATAAAATTTTATCAATGGGATATAATGGATTCCCTATAGGATGCTCAGATGATAAAGTATCTTGGGAAAGAGAAGGAAAATTTGTAGATACTAAATATCCATATGTATGTCATGCAGAACTAAATGCAATATTAAATTATACAGGCACTTCACTTAAAGGAAGCAAAGTATATGTGACATTATTTCCATGTAATGAATGTGCAAAAGCAATAATACAAAGTGGAATAAAGGAAATAATATATATGAGCGATAAATATGCAGACTCAGACAGCACAAAAGTATCTAAAAAAATGTTTGACATGTGCAATGTAAAATATACTCAATATAAATTTACAGGTAAAAAAATAGAATTAAATTTGTAAAATGGAGGAAAAATGATTTTATTAGCTAAGGAAGAAGAAAAAGAATATAAAGAATTTTTGGAAGCTCATGATAGGTGTAACTTTCAACAATCACTAGAGTGGGGAAAGGTAAAAACAAGTTGGACGAATGAGGTAGTTCTTGCTAAAGACGAAAATGGCAAAATTATAGGAGCAATTAGCGTACTAATTAGAAAAATTCCTATATTTGGCAACTTCATGTATGTATCTAGAGGCCCAATATGTGATATACATGATGAAAAAGTTTTAAAAGAATTAACAGATGGATTAAAAGAACTTGCCAAAAAGTATAAAGCATTTACTCTAAGAATGGAACCAGATATAAAAAGTAGTGATGAAGAGTTTAAAAATATTATAAAAAAACTAGGATTTAAAATAAATGACACTGGTAAAAATTTTAGTGATGGAGTACAACCAAGATATGTATTTAGATTAGATATAAAGGAAAAAACAGAAGAAGAAATATTTGCAGCATTTCACCAAAAAACAAGATATAACGTAAGACTTGCAACTAAAAAAGGAATAGAAATAAGAGAAGGTACAAGAGAAGATTTGAAAGACTTTCATAAAATTATGATGGTAACAGGAAAAAGAGATAATTTTATGATAAGACCACTTGAATATTTTGAAAAAATGTATGATTGTTTAGCACCAGAACACTTAAAATTAATGATGGCATATTATGAAGGAAAACCAGTATCTGGAATAATAGATATAATCTATGGAAACAAAGTGTGGTATTTATATGGAGCAAGCAGTAATGAACACAGAAATCTAATGCCAAACTATTTATTACAATGGGATATGATAAAATATTCAATTGAACATGGAAAAGACATGTATGACTTTAGAGGAGTAACAGGAATAGTAGATGAGAAAGACCCACATTATGGGTTATATAGATTTAAAAAAGGATTTAATGCAGAATTTACAGAATTTGTTGGTGAAGTATATATAAACTTTAAACCATTGAAATATAAATTATATAAATTTTCTGAAAAAATATATAAGAACCTAGCTGAAATAAAAACAAAAATGAAAGGAAAATAAATTGAACACATTAATAATAAATAAAAATGATTTAAGGCATAATATAGATACAATAAAAAAACAAATTGATAAAGAAAACTATACAATAATAGGAGTAGTAAAAGGAAATGGATATGGTCTAGGAATAAAAGAATATTCTCAATTTTTAATAGACAATGGAATAAACATGCTAGCAGTAGCTACAAATTCTGAAGCTGTAGAACTAAGAGAATACGATAAAAACATAGATATCTTAAATATGTCTTGTACATCAATAAAAGAAGAAATACAAGAATTAGTAGATAACAATATAATCATAACAATTGGGTCAAAAACAAGTGCAGAAATTGCAAATGAAATAGCAAAAACAGGTAAAACCCTAAGAACACATATAAAAATAGATACAGGCTTTGGCAGATATGGTTTTATATACCAAAATAAAGATGAAATTGTAAATATAATAAAAAATTTGCATCCAAATATAAAAGTAGAAGGCATATTTTCACATTTCTCACTTGCATATTATAGAAAGAGTGAATCGACTATAAACCAATATAATAACTTTTTAGATGTAATAAAAAGCCTTGAAGATGAAAATATAAATATAAAAATGAAACATATTTGTAATTCACCAGCATTTATAAACTTCCCAGAAATGAGATTAAATGCTGCAAGAATTGGCTCAGCATTTTTAGGACGAGTAGATGTGCAGGAAAATCTAGGACTAAAAAAAATAGGAGAACTACAATCACAAGTTACAGAAGTAAATTTACTGCCTAAAAATTTTAATGTGGGATATTTAAATACGTATAAAACTAAAAATGAAACAAAAATAGCAATTGTACCTGTTGGGCATAAAGATGGATACAATATAACAATTAAAGAGGACATGCTAAGGACAGTAGACAAACTTAGAAATTTAAAACACGGACTAACAGGTTTATTCAAAAAACAAACATTGAAAATTACCATAAATGACAAAGAATATGATATAATAGGAAAAGTTGGTATGTACCATGTAACAGTAAATGTTACAGGAAGTAATGTAAAAGTACGGAGATATAGCAAAAATTAATGTAAGTCCATTATACGTAGATAGCAAAATAAGAAGGGAGTATATATAATGGAAACTAAAAAAATAGGCTTTTTTACAAGAATAAAAAAATCAATATTTAATTTTGAAGAATATGAAAAATTTATAGAAGAACCACTAAAAAAAGCATTTAGATATTTCTTTAAATTAATGCTTATATTTTCTTTACTTACTACAATTGCCTTAACTTACACAGTAAATACCAATGTGCAAAAAATAAAAACAGCAATTGAAACTGAATTTCCAAATTTTAAAGTGGAAAATAATACACTAAGTATAGAAGAACGAGAAACATTTGAATATTATTTTAAAGACTATGATTTTCAATTAATAATGAATGAAACAGAAGCAAACTATACAGAAAATGACTATGATAATTGCCTAATAATGCTAAAAGACAAAATGATTTTAAAATATGGTGGATATGTGGGAGAAATTGAGTATAATAATGTGGGCAATATTTCTAATCAAACAATAGTGAACTTTTTCGGAACAAATGAATGGAAAGCTTTATATTTGAATGTTTGCTTAGCAATATTCTTTTTGAACTTTGTCTTATATTCAATAATTATACTATTAGATGTAGTCACTTTATCTATTTTAGGCTTAATAATAAATATTCTTATAAGAACAAAATTCAAGTATCAAGATATACTAAAAATAGCAATATATGCAATGACATTACCAATTTTATTATATTTGTTATATATAATAGCAAATATTTTCTTTGGAACAACAATAAAATTCTTCCAAATAGCATATAGTACAATTTCATATATTTATTTAATAACTGTCATGCTTATGATGAAGGCAGATGCTATTAAAAACACACAAGAATTACAGAGAATTTTAGAAGAGCAAAAAAAGGTAAAAGAAGAATTCCAGAAAAAACATTATTTATACTTGTAGGGCTAGGTGGAGGAATAGGAGGAATTCTTGGAATGTACCTATTTAGACATAAAACAAAGAAAACAAGATTTGTAATAGGCTTCCCAGCCATACTAATATTTGAAGTTTTAGTAGTTATAGCAATACTTGTGGCCAACAAATAGCAAACAAAATTGCTGTGCACATAAAATGAAAAAATAAAAAAACAAGTAGACAAAGAAATATTAAAAGACAAAAAACGACAAAAACAGAACGTTACAACACGAGTTATTCACAGAGTTATCCACAGTATCCACAGGCAAAAAATAAAATAGACATGAGGTAACATAAAAACATAATAAAGAGTTAAAAACAGAAATTAATAAAAAAACAAGAATTACTTGACAAGAAATACACAATAATATACAATTAATGATGTAAAATTATTCTAAAGAAAAATCAAGGAGGATTTTAAAAATGGAGAGAAACAAAGGTATAACGTTAGTTGCGTTAATAATTACAATAATAATAATGCTAATTTTGGTAGCAGTAAGTGTAAATGTATTAATAAAAAGTGACTTAATAGGAATAGCAGAAAAAACAACAGGTAAATATAAAACAGCATCAGAAGAAGAAGGAAAGGGAGAAACAATAGAAATAGGTGGTAAAAAGTATGCTTCAGTAGATGAATATTTAAAAGAAAGAGGAATGACAACTGAAGAAATACATAATTGGACAAGAACAGGGGATAATCTAGAATGCAAACATTGTAATACAAAATTAACAATAGGACAAGAAATAGATTATACAGACAATGGCAAAGGCACTTCAAGTATAAGTGCGGAAAAAGCAAGTGGATATATAGGAGAGACAACAACAGGAGAATTAAATGAAAATGTAAAACTAGCATCATTAAGCGTAAAAGGAAAAATAAAGGTTGCGGCACCAGAAGCTGGAGCAGTAACTGATAATCGACCTAAAATAACACAAACAATAAATAGAGATGCAAATACAAAATGGGTAGTATTAGGAATAGAAAATACAGATAAAGATATAAATGAGACAAACGAAACATTATTAATAACAACAAAAAAACCAACAACAGGAACAATTAAATTATATGGGGCAGCAGGGTATAATAATAGTATAGAAGAAATAAATAGAATGTGTAAAGAATTATATGGAGAAGAAGCCAGAGGAATGACAATAGAAGACGTAAATAATTGTTTGCAATATACACCAGCAGGAGGAATGTATTTTGATAAAGACGGTAATACACAAACAACAAATAATTTAACAACTAAATTAAATGAACTACCCACAGAAGTTTGGAATGCAATAAAGGGAAGTTATAAAACACCGGATGGGAAAGACACAGAAGAAAATTTTGGAAAAGTTTTATTAAATGATTATTGGTATAGTGCATCAGGAAACGAAACATTTACAGATAAAGAAAAAGAAGTAATATTTGGAAACTCAAATGGTAATAGATACTGGTTGGCTTCTCGTGGGGTTTGTGTGCTTGCTGGTCGTGGCTTTACTGGCTTTGGTCCAGGGGGTGTGCTGGGAGATACAGTGAACTCTTCCAACTATTTATTCGATTCTTATGGCGTTGGGACTGGCTATGAGCTTTCTCTTCGAGCAGTAGTTCCTCTAAAATCTGATATTCCAGGGATCGTAGAATAAATTCAGGAGAAGGACTACATTTGATAAATTAAGAACGCTAAAGGGACATATGCTTATGTCTCTTATTTTTGCAAACTCTTCAAAAAAATCTAAAAAACTATTGATAATACGAAGAAAATAGTATAAAATATATGTCGTTAATGAAAGGAAAGTGATGTAGCAATGGAAAAATCAATGGATAAGATTGTTAATTTATGTAAGAGTAGAGGATATATATACCCAGGGTCTGAGATTTATGGGGGACTTGCTAATTCTTGGGACTATGGTCCTTTGGGAGTAGAGTTTAAGAATAATGTTAAAAAAGCATGGATGAAGAAGTTTATTCAAGAGAATAAATATAATGTTGGACTAGATGCTGCAATATTAATGAACCCAGAAACTTGGGTTGCTTCAGGACATGTTGGAGGTTTTAGTGATCCTCTTATAGACTGCAAAGAATGTAAAACAAGACATAGAGCAGATAAGTTGATAGAAGACTGGCTAAAAGAAAACAACAAGGAAGAAGTTGTAGATGGTTGGTCAGATGAAAAAATGGTAGATTTTATACATGATAATAACATTAAATGCCCAGATTGTGGTGCAAGTAATTTCACACCAATTAGAAAATTCAATTTAATGTTTAAAACATTCCAAGGAGTAACGGAAGATACAAAATCTGAGTTATATTTAAGACCAGAAACAGCGCAAGGAATATTTGTAAACTTTAAAAATGTATTAAGAACAACAAGAAGAAAACTTCCAATGGGAATTGGTCAGGTAGGTAAATCATTTAGAAATGAAATAACACCAGGAAACTTCTTATTTAGAATTCGTGAATTTGAACAAATGGAATTAGAGTTCTTTTGCAAACCAGGAACAGATATGGAATGGTTTAAATATTGGAGAGCATTCTGTAAGGACTGGCTTTTAAGCTTAGGAATGAAAGAAGAAAGTTTACGACTAAGAGACCATTCACCAGAAGAATTATGCTTCTACAGTAAAGGAACAACAGATATAGAATTTAAGTTCCCATTTGGTTGGGGAGAATTATGGGGAATAGCAGATAGAACAGACTATGACCTAAAACAACATATGGAACATTCAAAAGAAGACTTTACATATTTAGACCAAGAAACAGGAGAAAAATTCGTTCCATACTGTGTAGAGCCATCATTAGGCTGTGATAGAGTTGCACTTGCATTCCTTTGCAATGCTTATGATGAAGAAGAAATTGCAGAAGGAGATGTAAGAACAGTATTACACTTACACCCAGCACTAGCACCTTATAAAGTAGCGGTTTTACCACTATCTAAAAAACTTTCAGCAAAAGCAGAAGAAATATATGCAAACCTATCAAAGAAATACATGTGTGAATATGATGAAGCAGGAAGCATAGGAAAGAGATATAGAAGAGAAGACGAAATAGGAACACCATATTGCATAACAATCGACTTCGAAACAGAAAACGACAACTCAGTAACAATAAGAGACAGAGACACAATGGAACAAGTAAGAGTAAAAATAGATGACTTAGAAAAATGGATAGATGAAAAAATAGCATTTTAAAGTATAATATAAAAGCAAAGAGCCTTAAACAACAAAGGCTCTTTGTTTGCATTATATCAACCAATTAGTAAAAAATATTAAAAAATTCTCTTGAAATTTATTCCAAAATATGATTTAATACTAAACGTAATTGGGAGAAGAAGCTTAAATACTATTTAAAATTTAATTAATAAGAAAGACTAGCCAAACGCAGGAGTTTTGTATTTAGAGAAAATCGAAGACCCCCGGAACGCTTCGTTAGGCGTCTCCATCGTGGGTTCGATTTTAAATAAATACAAAAGCTCCGATGAGATTTGGCGAACTTTTATATAGGAAATTTGAATAGTAACAAATTTTACAAAAACTTTTGAAAAAAGTATTGACATTTTTTAAATATGATATATAATACTACCAAACAAAAGTTTGAAATAAATTAGGAGGAATTTTATGAGTACAGATAATTTAGAAAAGAAAAAAGCATTAGAAGCAGCATTAGGACAAATTGAAAAACAATTCGGTAAAGGTTCAGTTATGAAACTTGGAGAATACCAAGCAATGAATGTTGAAGCAATTCCAACAGGAGCATTAAGCTTAGACATTGCACTTGGAATTGGTGGTATTCCTAGAGGAAGAATTATAGAAATTTTTGGGCCAGAATCTTCTGGTAAAACAACACTTGCACTTCATGCAATAGCAGAAGCTCAAAAACTTGGAGGAGAAGCAGCATTTATTGATGCAGAGCATGCTTTAGACCCAGTATATGCAAAACATTTAGGTGTTGATATAGATAATTTAATAGTATCACAACCAGATACAGGTGAGCAAGCTTTAGAGATAGCAGAAGCATTAACAAGAAGTGGAGCAATAGATATTATAGTTGTAGACTCAGTTGCAGCATTAGTTCCAAAGGCTGAAATTGATGGAGATATGGGAGATGCACACGTTGGTTTACAAGCAAGACTTATGTCTCAAGCATTAAGAAAACTTGCAGGTGTAATTAACAAATCTAAAACAGTTATAATTTTCATAAACCAATTAAGAGAAAAAGTTGGAATAATGTTTGGAAACCCAGAAACAACACCAGGTGGTAGAGCACTTAAATTCTATGCATCTGTAAGATTAGATATAAGAAAAATTGAAAATATTAAAACAGACGGAGAAGTTACAGGAGCAAGAGCAAGAGTAAAAGTTATAAAAAATAAAGTAGCACCACCATTTAGAGAGGCTGAATTTGATATAGTATATGGTAGAGGTATATCAAAAGAAGGAAATATACTAGATTTAGCAGTAAACTTAAACTTAGTAGAAAAAGCTGGTGCATGGTTTAGCTACAATGGAGAAAAAATCGGACAAGGTAGAGAAAACGCAAAAGCATATTTAAAAGAACACAAAGAAGTTGCACAAGAACTTGAAGAAAAGATTAGAGAAAACTTTAGACAAGCATTTGAAAAGAGCCTTGGAGATGAAGAAGAAGACCCAGAACAAGAAGTAGAACCAGAAGAATAATAAATTACAAAGAAGTCGCAAGACTTCTTTGTAAATATATAGAGCTTTTAGGAGGAACAAATGGAGAACTATATTGAATTTGACAAACTTAAGACAAAAGTGTTAAAATATGCATTGTACAAAAAAAGAAGCGAAGCAGAAATTAGAAGAAAATTTGCAGAAAACTCTGGAGAAATGCTAGATGAGGTTATAGAAAATCTAAAAGAAAATGGCTATATAAACGACTTTTTATACATACAAAAAACAGTAGATGAATTCCAAAGACTTAAAAACTTATCAATAAAAGAGCTAGAATATAAGCTACTTTCAAAAGGTATAAATAAGCACGATTTGGAAGATTATATATCTCAAAACAAAGAAGATTTATTAGAATATGAAATAAATTCTGCAAGAAATATATTTATAAAAAAGCAAGCAACAATGGAAAAAGAAGATGTTGTACTATATTTAAAGAAAAAAGGATATTTAAGTGAAAGCATTACACTTGCACAAGATTAGAGGGAGAAAATAATGGCAATGAATGATATACTAACTTTGGAAACAAAAAAATATAACATAAAACTAGAAAACTTTGAAGGTCCACTTGATTTACTATGTCACTTAGTAGATAAAAACAAAATGGAAATAGATAAAGTAAATATAACACAAATAACAGACCAGTACATTGAATACCTAAATGCAATGGAAGAATTAAATCTAGAAATTGCAAGTGAATTCATAGTTATGCTTTCAACCCTTGTGTATTTAAAATCTAAACACCTTTTACCAAAAGAGGTGGAAAATGAAGAAGAAATTACTGAAGAAGAACTTATTAGAAGAATTATAGAATACAAAAAATATAAAGAAATTATAAAAACTTTAAGAGAAAACTATAATGTATATTCTAAAAGAAACTTCAAATTGCCAGAAAAAATTGAACTTCCAAGCAGAAAGTTAGAGAGAAAATACGAAAAAGAGGATATTGTACAAAGCTACAAGTTTTTAATAGAAAAAAATGAAAACAAGAAAAACAAAAATGCCATAAACATTGAAAAAATAGCAATACTAGAAACAGTAACAGTAGCAAGCAAAGTAAAAGATATATTTAAAGAACTAGTAAAAAAACACAAATTTATATTTAGTAAATTATGTACAAGCAAGAAGTATACCAAGCTAGAAACAGTAACAGCATTTTCAGGCGTTTTAGAATTAAGCAGAAGAAACAAGATAATAACAAACCAAGAAAAAAACTTTGGAGACATATTAGTTGAGAAAAAGTAAGCAATTTTCTTGCTTTTTATAAAATATTGTGTTACAATAATATGGACAATAAAAAAGTAAAGTCAAATGAGAGGAGAACAAGCATGAAAACAGTTCTAATTATAATATATGTAATAGTTGCATTAGTATTAACAGTATTAACTCTAATGCAATCAAAAGATGATGATGGTATGTCAGCAGCTATTACAGGAGGTTCTTTCTATGAGAAAAATAAAGGAAGAACTAAAGAAGGTAAAATTAGAAGAAATACAATAATTCTAGGTGTTGCATTTATAGTACTTGCAATAGTACTTGGAATATTTTATTAATCTAAAAAATACCATTAACCCATATTACAACATTTGGGAATATAAGGCCGTATAATAGCAATTATAAACGTAACAATACCTGCAAAGGTATTGTTATTTGTTTTTATCTCATAAATTCCAAAACTAACAGCTCTAACAAAAAAGTATAATGAAATAATTGCAAAAATTATAATCATAAAAAATTCCTCCTACAGTTTATTATATAAATAACCACTTTGAAGTTCAGAATGAACAGTTACTTTAAAAAAAGCATTTGGGTAATTGTTTTCCCAATCTGAATCCAGCCAGTCTTGCCATGTTGCGTATTTTGGAAGCAAATATTCTCCAAACCCTACAATATCTGATTTTAATGCCTTTGATGTTTTATATAAATATGAAAGAACATGTGCCTCAATATTATCACAAAGAGCTTCATTTAAGGTGTCCATGCAAGCTTCATTAGATAAATCTATAGAACTATAAATTGTAGGTATGTTCCCAGTTAGCCAGATTTCACATTCTATAAATGGATAGTTATTAACCAAAGAAACTTTTCTTTTGGTTTCCTTGCTTAAACTAATATATAAAGAAATGTTGGTGCTAGGTTCGAAAGGGTTTGTTATATTAATTGTTGCGTTTTTTAAATCATTGGTTATAATTAAATGACATAATGTTTCTATGTTATTTAATTCACCAACTAACTTATCTCCACGAAACACGGCAAGCCCCATACTTTCGACATTGTTCTTAGATTCAATAGGTGTTCCGACCAGCGATATAGTCATCATCAAGTAGAGAAGCATTTGGGTTAACTCTGCTTTGAGTTTCTTTTGTATTAATTCCAGCTAGTATTGCAGAAGCATTTGAAGATGTATTCAAAATGTTGTAATAAAAATCAGCAAGTGCTACATCATCAAGATATCCAGTGTATTCGCTAGAATTAAAGTTTTGCTCAAAATACTCAGCTGGATTTGATTCAAAAACAGGTTTTGAATTTTCTAAAAAATCGTAAGCATCACATTTACTTATTATAATACTGCAATCAGGTCTAAGCTCTATGTTATTCATTAAAGTATAAATTACATCAGAAATACCAGAAGAGGAATATTCTTCAGAAATTATAACAGCTTTACAATGTGAAAGGTTAACTTGTTTACTTATATAGCTATTAATTAAGCTAATTCCAGAATCTATACTTGAGCAGTCAACAGATAATATAGTTGAATTATCACTAGAAGAACTACCAGATGAAGAACTTGAAGATTCAGAGGAGTTTAAAACAGCAAATTGAATGCTAATTTTTACATCATGTGTGTCTGATGTATCTATTCCAAGTGCAATAGCATAAGCCTTATCTTCTATACCTCTGGAGCTTGAACAACCAGTAAAAAGAAAGATAGAAATTGAACAAATTAATAGCAATAAAAATACTTTTATTCTCATTTTTTATCCCTTCTTTTTTTGAAATTAGCAAAAACTAAAATCAAAAAGCTAACTACAAATATTAATAAAACAGAGTATGGCTTAAAAAAGTTTTTAGTAAAACTACCTACAGTTGAAAGATTTTTGAAAAATAGAGTAAACCCAAGCATAACTAAAGAAACACTACCAATTATTTCTTTGGAATTGCTAAGTTTAAAACTCTTTTTTATCATGTACGATATTAAATAAACATTAAGGCTTACAAATGATAGGAATGCTAAAAGCCAAATAAAAATGAATATAGCATCAATTCTTTGGAAGAAACGGCCAAGTGTTGCAAACCTTGCTATTAAATACAACGAAAGTGCTTCATCTGCTGTAAATGAATATGCAAATGTCATTGTTAAAGCAAGTGTAGTTAAAATAAAATACAATGCACATGAGATTACAGAAAATAAAGTTACTTTTTTAAAGTCTTTTGTGTCTTTTAAAAAAGGAGGTAAGAAGTACAAGTAAGCAATAATATTAAATGCAAAAACATTTAAAGACTGAGTAACAAATGTGTTTTTTACACCATAGCCAAAAGCAGGGAAAAGCCTTTGCCAAGTAAAATCTCTAATTGAAATAGAGAACAATAAAACAATTGATAATACTGCAATTGGTATAACAACTAGGTTTGTACCATAAATTGCTTTTAGGCCAATTTTGCTAGAGATAATTACAGGTATAAATGTAATTAATAATAAAACTAAATAGTTGTATTCTGGGTAATATATAACATGCAAATCATTTACATAATACCTTAGAGATATTGCAGAAAATGACATGAAGAGCACAACAAATAAAATAGCCATAATTCCTTTAAGCCATGAACCACCTAAGTACTCAGAAACATCTAGAATATCATAACTTATAAAACGTTTGAAAAGAAATATTGCAACTAACATAAACAATATTGATAGAATGCTTACATACAAAACATTAAGCCATGAACCAGATCCACAGCTATTGAAAATAACTGATGTCATGTTAAAAATTATGTTGTTACTAATAACTGCCAAGCTTAGCCCCATAGCTTCAACTTTGCCAAGTTTTTGCATATCATTCATTAGAATTCTCCTTTCATTTTGTTATAGATTTACTCCAATATTTCCATTTCCTACTTATTCTAGGTTGTTCCTTAGGACGCTTTGTGTTTAAAAAGTCACTACGGTTTTCTCGTTTCCATATTGAGTGTATAAAATAAGATATAGATGTATTAAAATTCGTAACAGGTATATATGGCTCTAAGTAAGATACACCGAAAGAGTTTAAAGCACATAAAATAGAAAACTGTGTAAACAAACCAACAGCAATACCTAAAAAGCCTGCAATATAGCCTAAAAAAATGTATAGGAATTTGTAAATTCTAAAAGTAAAATTAAGCGAAAAATCAGGTATAGCAAATGAGCAAATACCAGTTAATGCAACAATTATAATAGATATTGGACTAACTAAATTTGCATTTACAGCAGCATCTCCCAAAATTAATGCACCAATAATTCCGTATTGTTGGACCAATAGGGTTAGGAATTCTAAGCCCAGCTTCACGTATTAATTCAAAAGATATTTCCATTAATAAAACTTCAAAAATTACTGGGAAGGGAACACTATTTCTTGAACCTGCAATTGCGAATAGAAGCGGAGTTGGAACAAGTTCAGTGTGAAAGTTTAAAACAGCAATATAAAGCCCAGGAAGTAGAAGTGTTATAAATGCAGCAATAAGACGAATGGTTTTTAGCAAGTTAGCATATTGGTGCTTTAAATTAAGATCTTCTGGAGAAGATAAAAAATCAATAAAAACACCAGGAACAATAAGTGAGTAAGGCGAACCATTAACAAGTATTGCAACTCTACCTTCAAGTAAATGGTTTGCCGCTTTGTCGGGCCTTTCAGTAGAAATCATTTGTGGGAAAGCAACTTTGCTATCATCTTGTATAAGCTGTTCAACATTTCCGAGATGAAATAACATAATCAACATCTAAATTTGCAAGACGGTATTTTACTTCTGAAATTAGAGAGGAGTTTGCAATATTTTTCATGTAGCATACTGCAACCTGAGTTTTACTAGCTTTTCCAACTGTTGTGCTTTCAATAATTAAATCAGGAGTATTAATTAATCTTCTTAAGATTGAAGTATTTGTTCTTAATTTTTCAACAAATGCTTCTTGAGAACCTCTAACAACAATTTCGTTTTTAGGGGTATCAATTCCTCTTGCAGCAAAACCTTTAACATCAATGGAAAATGCAATATTTACAGTATCTATAAAAAGTGCACAATTACCAGAGTTTATTGCACTTGCGACTCCTGAAAATTTAGAAACTTTTTGAACACTGCTTTGTGGAAGAAGCTTATCAAAAATATAATCTTCGATACTAATCTTTTTGATTTTTTTATATTCAACGCCACTTTTGGTTTGTGCAGGTTTAAATGAAGAATTGGTTTCCATTAAAGGTCTTAAAAGAAAATTGTTTACAAGCTCAGAGTCAATCATCCCATCTATACCAACAAAAAGAGCGGAATATTTCTTGCCTAAAATATTTAAAGTAAATGGACGTATTATAATATCACTATTAATTAAGCTGTTATATTGAACCTTAATGTATTCATAATTCTTATCTAAAGATTCAAATACATCATGGTCTGGCAAAAATGAATCTGGCAAGTCAACATCTTTAGAATTTGCATTGTTTTCGTCTAAAACAAAATTATATTTTACATTAGGAGTGTATGAAAAACATGACTTTAAAAAAACAATAAATTTATTCATAAAATGAGTTTTTCCATAAAAAGAAAAAATATTCCAAAATGTCTTGACTATTTTATAACTATTTGATATTATGATGTCATAAAGGTGGAGGTGATATAATTGAAAAAAACACTAAAAATAATAGCAATAATTGCAATAATGTTAGTAGCAGTATTTGCACTAACTGGCTGTGGAAACAAGTTAATAGCAACAAAGGATGTTGAAGGTACAGAATCAGAACCAAAACATTCAGAAAAAATCGAAATATCTTTTAAAGATGATAAAGTTAACAAAGTAAAAATGACATATACTTTTGATAACAAAGATGACACTAAGAAATTTGTTGATAGCTATAATGCAATATTAGGCTTAGCAAGTGCTTTTGCATCAGAAGATGAAAAGGTTTCTTTACCAACAATGGAACAAAAAGGTAAAAAAGCAATAATGGAAATGGATGCTAAAATGTATTCTGAAATGAGTGGAGAAACAGAAACTGGCATGACAAAAGATGAAGTTAAAGCAAACCTAGAAAAAGAAGGATACAAAGTAAAATAAAATACTTATGAAATACAAGAAAATCGGAGAGATCCGGTTTTTTTGTGTTTTTGCTTGCATAAAATTAATTTATGTAATATAATACATCTATTCACTAAACTTTTAAGTGAATTTGAAAACTTGAAGATCCCTAAAAATAGGGATAAAGGAGGTATTTTATGTGTGGTATTGTTGGATATATAGGAACTAAAAATGCAACACCAATATTATTACAAGGATTAAAAAGATTAGAATACAGAGGTTACGATTCAGCTGGAATTGCTGTAATTGAAAATGGAAAAATTGAAGTTAAAAAAGATAAAGGAAGAGTAAGTAATTTAGAGGCAGTACCTGGAATAAATGATTTAAAAGGAACTATAGGAATTGCACATACAAGATGGGCAACACATGGAAAACCAGCTAAAGAAAATTCACACCCACATACCGATATGGATGGAACTTTTGCTGTTGTACATAATGGAATTATAGAAAATTATAATGAGTTAAAAAATATGCTAATAGAAAAGGGGTATAAATTTGTATCGCAAACAGATACAGAAATTATACCGAACTTAATAAACTATTATTATAAAGAAGATCATAAAAATGATGAATTAAAAGTTTTAAGAGCTGTAAGAAATGCATGTATGGATTTAAAAGGAAGCTTTGCTTTGGAAATAATCTCAAGCAACGCACCAGAAAATATGATAGTAGTAAGAAAAGACAGTCCATTAGTTATTGGAAAAACAGCTGATGCTTCTGTCGCTGCTAGTGATATTCCAGCTATTTTAGATTATACAAAAGATGTTTATTTCTTAGAAGATTATGAAATTGCTATTTTAAATAAAGGAAATGTTTCTTTCTTTGATCAATACGGAAATCCTATCGAAAAAGAAATCACTACTATTCCTTATGATAATGAAGCTGCTCAAAAAGGTGGTTATGATACATTCATGTTAAAAGAAATTCATGAACAGCCTTATGCTATTGCTGAAACTTTAAGAGGACGTGTTGAAGGAACAGATCGTATCATTTTACCTGAGCTTGATGCCATTCATGATAAATTCAAAACTTTCAACAAAGCTTACTTTGTTGCTTGTGGAACAGCTTATCATGCTTGCCTTTCAGGGGCAAACATTTTAGAAAGATTAACAGGAATCCCTACTTTTACTCAAGTTGCCAGTGAATTTAGATATTGTGATCCTATCGTTGATGAAAAAACAATGTGTGTCTTTGTTTCTCAATCAGGAGAAACAGCTGATACAATGGCTGGTTATTTCATAGCCTT
>ERZ779869.882-NODE-882-length-30761-cov-3.677685_pt1 | contig 30761 bp, 19 predicted proteins | sample MGYA00511557_ERZ779869 | MGnify/ENA primary metagenome ERZ779869 (study PRJEB29588, sample SAMEA2154620) | human gut metagenome | biome: human gut; feature: human-associated habitat; material: faeces | place: Denmark | collected 2008/2010 ... | reverse complement strand
TATATATCTTTGTTTTGACTTTTATAAAGATTTAAAGATGTAAAAAACCGCGGACAGAACGAAAGCAAGTCTGCTTTTTAACGCAATCACATGGCTAATTGAATTCAATTAGAATAAATACATGCGCGAAGCGTGGTAATGTAAAAAGGAATTGAGTAAACTTTTTACAAGGAAAGGCAGGCGATTACATGGCAAATGACTTTACGACACAATTGGGACAACGAATCAAGACGGCGCGTGAAAACGCGGGACTAACTCAAAGCCAACTGGCAGAAATCGCGGAGGTTTCGACCAACCACATATCCGCGCTTGAACGCGGCGTGTACGATACCAGAGCGGAATTGTTGGCGAAAATCGCGACAGCGCTCGGCGTAGACGCGAACTATTTGTTATTAGGAGAAAAAAGCGAGCAAAATCCGCAGTTGGAGCGCGCGTTTCGACTTGCGGAGCAGGCGGGGAAGCCTGAAAAAATCGCGCAATTAATCATACACGGGATTGAATTGATTGACTAACAAAGGCAGACCGTGACCGTGCAAAAACATGAAAGATTTTGGAGCGGTGAGAAAATGCTTAAGAAATTCACGACGGGTATGCGGAGAGAGACGGAAATTTTATATCAAATGTATGGCAAAGCCATTTGTGCCATAGCCTACAAGTATCTGCGAGACAACGAACTCGCGGAAGACTGTCTGCAGGAGGTGATGCTGCGGTTAGCAGCTATACTTGAGCGGATTGGAGAGTATGGCTCTCCGGAGGTGCTGCGGCTGATTTACGCAATTACAAGAAACCAAGCGATCGACATACAGCGCGCGTATACGCGAGCGATGGGGAGCCCGCAAAACGAAGAGCCGGATGAGATGCTTGTGAAACAGAGCGTAGAGGACAAATACTTTATGCGCGGCGATGGAATTTCGGAAGAGCTCCATCATTACCTGGCGAAGCTGGAGGAAGTAGACCAACAGATCCTTTATCTGCACGATTGCTGCTGCGTGAATTTTAGTGAAATCGCAAAATTTCTCGGCAGGAGCAAGGCGAGCGTTGAGCAGCGTGCGAGCCGCGCGCGAAAACGTCTTGCAAGAATGATTCTCGAAGCCGAGGCGTGCGAAGGCGAAAGAAAATCTTGAAAAGTAATGCTAAGAGAACGCCAAGAAACGCAAGACTCTGTCAGCTTTTCGGCGTGAAAAACGTATATTAAGTGAAAGTGTGTTAAGAGCGAGACTGTAAACCGGAAACGAACCGGCGCGTGGCCTCGCCCTTTTCGTTGTCGCAAGAAACTTTTATTCCATGCGCGAAGAAGAAGCAGAATGTATGCGGTATGACCGCAAAGAACGGCCGCGGCAGATATGGAATCCTTGATATACAGGACTTTGAAAAGACACAGACGACGCTTCGGCTAATGAATGAACTCACAAAAGACCGAAAATCCGGCGAAGAGAAAGGTGGGCTTACATTAGAAGCTGTGGAGAAGGAACTCGGGATCGTCAATGACGGGGCATTTATCCGAAGAAGCCCCAAACGATCTTTTAGCGTTCGCGAGCAATCCAAAAACTTTTTTTAAAAAAAATAAAATTCTTTGTAACCTTTTGGAGGGCTTGTCGGAGTTACTAGTGAAAGGTTCGATAAGCCCCTTTGCGGTGCGCCGCGAGGCAAACTTGTGGAAATGCTTAGAAAATAAGGTTTTTCACATAAAAAACACTTGCAAAAGGCACAACCTTTTGGTAAACTAACCTGACTTCCGTCGTTTTCCTCAAAACATAGTACTTTAGCTGTCAATGATCATACAATTTTGGAATAAATTGTCGAGTTCTTTTTCGCTCAAGTACAGAGCGTCAACGGTGGTTAAGCCGGTCAGTTTTTTAACCTTTTCGTTCACGCATTGATTGCGGGAAATATTGAGGAAGGAGCCGTCTCCTTTCTCGACTACACGAAAGTCGCGCATGAAATGAATCAGATCGTACGAGTTGATTTGATTCTTGAAACATTTGATCTCTAAGATCCTTAAAAGAAACAAGCTAAGGTAGCAGATTAAAAAATGCCCATAGATTGTTTCTTTTTTTTGTAAGTACACCGGTCTTGCATCCAGATAGGACTTGGTCAGGCGAAAGGATTCTTCGATCTTCCACAGGTTATGATACGTGTGGTAAACCTCATCAGCAGCCATGTTCAGCTCCGATGTGACAAGCAGATTGTAGCCCGCATATCTTAGATCTTCGTTCAGTTTGCTTTGGTCGATACTTGTAACGGGGCTCACCTTTTTACCGTCCTTGTCGGTATTCGTGACTTTCAGATATTTCACCGCATCGCCCAGTTCTTCCCGGAGCATCTTCTTGTGCGTCGTGTAGTTTGCTGCTTTGTCTGCCATTTTCAAGATCTCGGTTCTTTGTTTTTTCGCAAGGCTTGGGTTGTAGGAAACCACCCGTTTTTCTTTTACGGAAAACGATGTAGTGACCTCTTGTCCGGTTTGCGGATCGATCTCCTTAAAACGATAGGAAAACGTATCCACGCAGAATTTCAGACGGTAGAGAAGCTTTCCGTTTTTGTCTCGATAATCGGTGAAGCGATTTGCTTCGTTATCCTCAAGAAGCAGCCACTGTTTTTCTTTTTCACTTAGTCCTCTGCCGTGGATGGATTTCGAAAAGATGTAACCATCATCGGCTTCCTTGACGGCAGCATAAATATTCCGTGCGCAGTTCAGGCCCTTGTCTGCAACCTGTACGGTCTTTCCGGAGACTTGATAGCGCTGTTTCATCTCTTCCATAAGCTTTCGGATATATGGCTTTTCGGATTCATTGCCGGGATACATCTGCATGGCCAGAGGAACGAGGTCAGCATCCAGCAGCAGCGCCTGACCGATGATCGGATCCTGTCGATTTTCTTTGGAAGGCCCTTTCTGCTTGTCATCACAAGGAAGATCGATCTCGAAATAGTAGTTGGTGCAATCGAAGAAAGTTGTACGCAAATCACGCTTGTAATGCTTTTCATAGCAACGGTTGAACAACTCGATGTACTTCTTGTAGGATGCACCGATAAAGGCACAGCCGTCATAAATCTGATCTTCCGAGATTGGCACGCCCCGGTACAGATACGGAAATACAGAAGTTGCAGTTTTGGATTTGGAGCATGGACAGATGACCCTTGCGAAAATGAGTTGGGCGATCAAATCATAAACGCTGAACTGAAAGCGCATGGGGGAGGCAAGGATATCCATGTCTTCTTTCACATTTAGTTCTGAGAGCAGTGTATCCAAAAGGAAATGACCGGCATACTTTTCGTAAGCCTTGAAAAAAGCGCGTGGTCTGGTTTCTTCTGCCTGAGAAGCAAGGCGTTCGGCTTCTCTTTCTTTGACGTAAGCCTGAAAGTGAGTAACGGGATCGGGCATTTCGTCAGAGATGAGTTCATCGACATAGCCGAACGTTTCGATGTGTCTTGTACGTGGCTGCTTTTTCTGCTTATCCCAAAAGTTTTCGTACATCTGCAGATAAGTGCGATTTTTCTTTTTTTCCTGTCTTAAAAAGTATGCCATAAGTCCCTCCTTGAAAAGTACTATGAAGTACTATTATTATATCATAAAGAAAAAAATTTTTCAATAAAAAAATGCCCAAAACGGGCATAAAATTTTCGTTGAAAAATCAAGGATAGCAGGGCATGTAGTATGCGACATCAGCGCTAGAAAAAAATGTAAACGTCGGAAGTTTCCTAGTACTTCGACGGAAGACGGGTGTATGTTTGTCTCTTTAAGACAAACAAAAAATAAACAAAACTCATTTACAAGACTTCCGTTATAGTGTATAATTATTTCTGGTATATCATTCCTGTGATCAACGCGATACAGAAAGGATGTGTAAAATGGATTGCGCCTCTTATGTATTCCCTGCAGTTAGGGGGACACAAGCACAGCGTGAGTATTATGTCTCGATGGTTCCCCTGGATGTTATGTCAAAGATTTTTCAGTTTGCCGACGAAGAGCTACCGCCTGAAATCAGGGCTCAACGCATCCTTAACAAATCACGCATTCCCGAAATTCGAGATTACATATTGTCCAATCCTGATAGCTATGTTTTTTCTGCATTAACCGTTTCCGTAGACGGAAATATGGAATTCACGCCTGCAGATGAGACGAGGCCACAAGTTGGGGCAATCAGTATATCAATGACCTCTCGGTTTCTTATCAATGATGGCCAGCATAGACGGGCCGCCATAGCCGAGGCTATCAAAATGAACCCATTCCTAAAGAACGAGCATATTTCTGTTGTTTTTTACCGAGATGAAGGATTGCTTCGTTCGCAGCAGATGTTTTCCGATTTGAATCGTTACGCTATTAAGCCGACCAAATCGATCAATATTCTCTTCAATTCTCGCGAAGAATCCTCGATTATTGCAAAACGAGTTATCGACGAAGTTGATGTATTCAAGGGCTTGGTTGAAAAGGAGCGAACCGCAATTTCCAACCGCTCTAAGGCACTATTTACACTCAGCGCGATATGCACAGCGACCAGCGAGCTCCTTAACGGTTCGAATTTATCAACACAAAATAAAATTGATTTGGCCAAAGAATATTGGAGCGCTGTTGGAAGGAACATTAGTGAATGGAATATGGTCAAGTCCGGAGAGATGAAATCATCCGCTGTGCGAAAAGACTATATTTGTTCCCTCAGTATCACGCTTGTTGCACTGGGGCACGCCGGAAATGCGTTGATTCAAAACTTCCCTGAAACCTGGAAAAATCATCTCGAGAAGCTATCTATTATCGACTGGAGAAAAACAAATCCTGCGTGGGATAACCTCGTGTTTGTAAATGGTCGAGTTGCTGCAAATAGATCAACGCAAAAAGCTATGTCAAGCTATATGAAAAAAGTCTTAATAGAAACGGACGGTAATGAAGATGGCTAACCTTACCAAAGAAGATATTCGGTCGGTTATCGAAACAATTAAAGAATTGTATTTAGAGGACATGATTCCTTGGATTTGCGGGTACAGCGGTGGAAAGGACTCTACAGCTGTTGTTCAGCTTGTGTGGTATGCGCTCCAGGAGTTGCCCAAGGAAAAGCTCAAAAAGACCGTGCATGTTATCAGCACTGATACTTTAGTTGAGTCTCCTGTTGTAGCAATATGGGCAACAGAGTCCCTCAAGAAAATGAAACAGACAGCAAAAGAACAGGGTTTGCCCATTGTTCCCCACAGACTGACACCGGCAATTACGAACACCTTTTGGGTCAACTTAATTGGCCGGGGATACCCTTATCCCCGCCGCGACTTTCGCTGGTGTACAGATAGAATGAAAATCGATACCTCTAATCGCTTCATCAAGAGTATACTCGATGCCGAGAGTGAAGCCATCATGGTCCTTGGCTCCCGCAAAGCAGAGAGTGCCGTCCGTAAGGCGGTTCTTGAAGGATATGAAAAGAAGCGTTATAGAGCGCATCTTAGTCCAAATGGCTCCTTCCCGAACTCATATGTGTTTACGCCCATTGAGAACTGGCTAAATGACAATGTCTGGCAATATCTCGTTCAGGTTCCGAACCCTTGGGGACACTCCAACAAAGATCTTTTGGCGATGTATAGCGGTGCATCGGCTGACGGCGAATGTCCCCTTGTCATTGATTCCTCCACCCCCAGCTGCGGCAACAGCCGTTTTGGTTGTTGGGTTTGTACGATGGTTACAGAGGATAAGTCTATGGCGGCCATGATTCAAAACGATGAGGAAAAAGCATGGATGCTTCCCATGCTTGAATTCCGCGACGAAATCGCCGGATATGGGGACTGGCAGACCGACCGTGACCGTCGGGACTTCCGAAAGCGAGATGGTCGCCTTCAGTGGCACAACAACCGTCTTGTTCACGGTCCCTACACCAAAATAACCCGTGAATACTTCCTTCGTAGATTGCTTGAGGTTGAACTCCTTGTTCATGAAATTGGCCCGGATGAAATCAAAGATGTTCCTCTGATTACTATGGAAGAACTCAAATTCATTCGTCAGTTGTGGCTTGACGAGTTCCATGAGTTTGATGATTCTTTGCCCAGGATCTACGAGGAAGTTACCGGCAAGAAGTATTCTGATGGAACCATCAGCAAGAACAAATACTTTGGAGCTACAGAAGCGGATCTTCTAAAAGAAGTCTGTGCTGAGCTGTACCCCAACGAGCAACTGCTTGCAGAAATGCAGAGGGCGCTATTGGACACAGAAGCGAAAGCTGCTGCTATTTCAAACAAACGCAATGTTATTCTGAATTTCGAGAAAGAAATCAAAAAGGCTTTCTACAGAGACGAGGAAGATGCAGAGAGCATTGCTTCTACTCGCGCCCTTAGAATCTCCGGCATTACGGACGAAGCAAGCCCGGATGATCTCGTGGATTGAGGTGAGTGAACATGTATTTTACTAAGGTTGAACTTCATAATTTCGGTATATACAAGGGCACTCACGAGATGTGTCTTACCGATCAGATTGGTAATCGTAACATTACACTTGTTGGCGGTCTGAACGGCAGAGGTAAAACGACCTTTCATGACTCTATTTTGATTGCTCTTTATGGCAAACAGGCATTGAAATACATACAGGAAAAGGCTCGTTCATACGACAAGCTTCTGCTTGACCATATCAATAAGCACGCCACTGACGAAGAGACATATGTCGCAGTTTCTCTGTGCCTTGACGATGGTACTGTGCTGCGCGTCAAACGCTCCTGGACAGCAAGAGGCAAAAAAGTAGAGCAACAGACTATCGTTGAAAAAGATGGCGTAGTCGATAAATACCTTGGTGAGAGCTGGAGCTATTACATCGAAGAGATTTTACCCTTCGGCATTGCTCGCTTTTTCTTCTTTAACAACGAGAAGATCACTCAGCTTGCTGATGATACCTCATTTGAACAGATTAAGAGTTCGATCAAATCTGCGATTGGTGTCTCTACCATCGAGAAAGCTATCGAGCACACTGACGAGGTTATTCGACGCAAAAAAAACGCACTTGCCGCATTTGAACACAGCGAAGAGAATGTGGGCTATCAAGAGATTGAAAAGCAGATTGCTGACATTGACATTCGACTTGCAGATGCCACCACGCAAGCTAATGAATTGGAACGCAAGTGCGAGGCCTTGACTGCCAAGTTGGAAGCCAAAGAAAAAGAGTTTTGGTCATCCGGTGGTGATCTTAGCCGCAACCGGGATGCCATTAAACTGGAAATGCAAAAAATCTCCTCTGAAGTTGAAAGAGTGAATGAGGAAATTCTTCAGATGGCTGTAGATGCTTCTACACCGCTTTTCATGTGCCGCAACTTGGTTACGCAATCCTATGATAACGAACTTTCTTCACAGCAGTCTGAAGCCAAGCTTTACTCTGACAAGATTATTGTGAATCTCCACCAGCAGATTCTTGAAAGGCTTGTAAATTGTGGTCTAAGCCAGGCAGATCTCAGAGCTGTTCAGAACATTATCAACGATGTCTTGGTTGGACACATTCCCGAAAGTGCCGCCAAGGAAACTATAAAGAACATGTCTGCAACAAGCATGATGCTTTATCAGCGCCTGATCGCAGAAGTGTTCCAGAGCATCACCCAACGCATCGATTCTCTCGTAAACCATGTTGACGCTCAAGAGAGTGAACTGATGAGTCTTGATGCACATTTGGGAGCTGCGGATGAGAAAACATTAGCTATGCAGCTGTTTGATGCGCTCAAATCCGTTGAGGGCGAAAAGGCTCTTGCAGATGCAGAATATCAGCGGCAGTTGGATAGTATTGAGAGCTTGAAGCGTCAGCGTGAAATGCTTGTTGCAAAGCGCATTCAGTTAATTAAAGCCATTGCAGAGAAAGAACAGGCGAACGATGACAATGCCCGTATCGTGAAGTACGCAGCTATGTCTATTGAAGTTCTTCGAGAGTTCAAGGTTCGTCTACAACGCGAAAAGGTGGCGAAACTATCCAGCACAGCAACCAAATGCTTCCGCGAGCTTGTTGAAAAGGATTCGTTGGTGAGTGAGATCAAGATTGATCCAACCACCTTGGATGTAACCATTCTGGATTTGGATGGTAACGAGCTTTTGAAGAGTCAGCTCTCTGCCGGTGAACAACAGATGTTTGCGGTAGCCATCGTTTGGGCACTTGCATTGACCTCTGGTTACAAAGCTCCTGTCATCATCGACACGCCCATGGCGCGTTTGGACTCTTCCCACAGAGCGAACTTTGTAACGAAGTACCTGCCTGCAGCAAGTTCACAGGTCATGGTTTTGTCCACAGACGAAGAAGTTTATGGCAGATATCTCGATCTTGTCCGTGATAATGTGGTCGATTACTATACTCTCCTCTACCGCGAAGAGGAGCAATGCACCTCTATTGTTCATGGCTACTTCGGGGAGGTGTAATCCATGATTGTAAAACACTTCAAACTATCACAACCTGAAAAAGACAGGCTTATTCGCATTAAGGCAAAAACAGGTATTCAGAACTGGAATGTCCTGTGCCGCTGGGCGCTGTGTTGGTCACTGGCTGAGTCTTCTATTCCAGGGGGCATCGATCCGCTGTCTGACAGCAATGTTGAAATGGATTGGTCTACTTTTGCCGGTGAGTATTCTGAAATTTATGAAGCAATCATCAGGCAGCGTTGCGTCAACGATGGCCTTGGTGATGACGAAAAAACTCTCGCAAAATATTTCAGACTGCATTTAAACAGAGGTATCAATCACTACAGCACAAGAGATGTTCTGAAAAATTGTTCCGATCTTCTCAAATCCGCTCTCCCGAAGGAGGAAGCATAATGGCCATATATCTTGACTACAACGCTTCTGCTCCGATTGACGAAAGAGTCTTGGAGCGAATGGTCGATGTGTATCGCTCGCACTACGGAAACGCCGATAGCAGGACTCACATCTTCGGCACAGACGCAAAAGAGATTGTTGCCTCGGCAAGAAAAACCATTGCGGAGATCTTAGCTGTTGATAGCACCGATGTGTTCTTCACCAGCGGCTCTACCGAAAGCAACAACATGGCCATTTTAGGCCTGCTTGATTATGCCCTTGAGAGCGGACGTAATCATTTCATCACGACCTCTATTGAGCACAAGTCTGTTCTTGAATCTATGAAGCATCTGCAGGAAAAAGGCTGCGTTGTAGACTTTGTTTCTCCGGATACTTCTGGAAGAATTAAGCCTAAACAAATCCTCGATCTTGTGACCGACAAAACGCTGCTTGTCTCAATGATGCATGTCAATAGCGAGACTGGCGTTATCCAGCCGATTGAAGAGGTCGGTGCGGCTCTGGCGGGAACTAAAACATATTTCCATGTGGACGCTACGCAAGGCTTTGGTAAGCTGAACGGCAGCCTACGAAACGCCAAATACAACATGCTAAGTATTACGGCCCATAAGCTTGGCGGGCCGCAAGGCATTGGCGCATTAATTATACGACGTGACCGCACATATAGACGGCCTCCGGTCAAGCAACTTATGTATGGTGGCCAACAGGAACGCGGCTATCGTCCTGGCACTACTCCGGTCGCTTTGGTTGCAGGCTTCGCCCTTGCAGCGGAGCTGTGTAACAAGGAAGCATCTGACCATATGGGAAAGTGCAAAGCTATTAAGCAGAACTTTATGGAGGCAATACAGGGTTTGAACTACACTCTGAACGGAGATCAAGAGTATTGTTTGCCATCCACGGTTAACATTAGTTTTCGTGGCGTAGATGCAGAGGGAATTTTCCTCGCAGTAAAGGAAGACTATGCTTTCTCAAATGGCTCAGCCTGCAACTCCGGCAGCCATGCTCCAAGCTATGTTTTAACTGCAATGGGACTGGACGAAGCACGAATTAGCGAAGCAGTCCGTATTTCGTGGAATCATAATACAGTAGTTGATTTTTCTGCATTAGTTGATTATATAAAATCAATCACATGAAAATGCTGAGGACCCTGTACCGTTACGGAACAGGGCCCTTGCTTTATATCAGGTTAGATAACGCTTGGTATACCTCTTAGAATCTGATTTTTAACTTACTCGTTAAATTTTTTCCTTTGAGCCATGTTAAAATATCAGGTGTTAAATCGGCAACCGTTGCCTGCAGAGATGAAACTTTCTTCAGGAAAACTTCAATTTCTGGATTTAAAGAGAATTCATCAGCTATCTTTTTCGCTTCAGATACGTCAGCAACCAATTTCTTCACAGCCTTGATGGACGGTTCGCCGACAACAGTTTTTGTGATGTTATCGGCAAGTTCCGTGGCTCGTTTGGGGTTGCTGGACAGGCCACCGATCATGGATAAGTAGCCTTTGGAGCCATCTGAATACTTTACGGAGGCATCCCGCCAAACAATCTTAATCTGAGTGGCAAACGCATCACCCTTGGACTTCAAAAGTCTGACTGCGTCCATGGATAGTCTCATCTCGGAGATTCCATTGCCACAATCATTAATACAAGCAAGCAAATCGGAACGGGTTGCTTCGTCTATGACGGGCGCTTCAACTATTCCGCTTTCCTTTATAGCGTTGGCACAATCAAGAGTGTCTTTGATGCTTCCGGTTGTTTGAGAAAGTTGGGCCAATGCTCTTGCATAGGTTTCTGCATGCTGTTTACTTTCGATTGTTGCACGGCGCTTCTTAATGGCGGAGGTGCTGTTTTTTATTGTCTCAGTTAGCAACATTTTCGTACACCTCCATATTCTCAAGCTGAGTACACAGCGCATCCATAGAAGCTAACGCAGCTTCGGACAATGCATCCGTACCGGCAAAGCCGCCCGCATTTACAATATCCTTTTGTGCCTTTGCCTCTTCCTGCTCGGCCTTTTGTGCAATTGCTTGGATATCTCGCAGGATAACATATAGAGCATTAAGCGGATTTGCAGCGTATATAGTCAGTTGCTTTACAGCAGAGGCACCGGCAGCATCGTTAATCAGCTTTACATATGCTAAGATATCCTTTGCTGTGTCAATGGGTGGCTTGTCATACTTCACTCGCAACTCAGCACTACCAATGATTCCGTTTGCTGCAAATACTGCGAACAGGCTTTGGATGGCCGAGAATGCAGCAATCAGGTTTTCCTGTGTGAGTTTACCAATGTATCCTTCAAGTTTGCCGACAACGGTTGCAGCTTCCTGTGCGTCCGCAGCCATTGCTTTTTTGACGCTGGGATAGAGTGCTTTAAGCAGCGTAGCGGGGTTATAAAGAAGGTGCTTTTGCGGAATACTGTTGGGCAACTCTGCTTCAATATCCCAATCTACTGCCATCAGCTTTTCAACTGCTGCAACAAGCTCGTCAGCTCTAAAGCAGGACTTGGTGTTCGGATCAACGGCAAAATGGACCGCACCCATAGTGGTTGCGGAAGCCTGCTTCAAGAATATTAGAGCGCTTTCGAAATCTGCTTTGCGGTTGAGAACGAACTGAATCATATCATTCCACTCACGGGTATCGCGCTTTATGTTGTCATCCTTCTTAAAATCCTTGAACAATGATTTAATCACCGCATGAGGAGAGCTCGTGTCCACTTTTTGTCCCAAGATACATGCTTTGAGATACTGGATTGCAAGACACCATTCCAAGACGGGGAGCGATTCTGCGCCCTGCTTAGTCGCAGTAACCTTTTCGATAATTTGAGATCTTCTACGTTCCAGCCATGTAATCAATCGCTGCTGATAATAGGCGGCGTCCTCAAAGTCCCATCCCTTCGCATAATTCAGCTCGTTTAAGGCCATCAGAGCGTCGCGGCTTTCGGAGCTCCTGTCCATGTAAACAATAGCCTTATCGACATTTGCAGGGGCACTCTGATCGTCGATGTAGTAGCAGCCCAAATCAGACAGACGCTCTTCTGCAATATAGGCCGGGACACCAATATCCTGCCAGTTAATCGCGCCACATTGCTTGGAGTCACCACGAACAAGAGTACGAAGCCAACCGCGATAATCCGCATCGAATTTCAACGGTTCATTCTTCGTAAACCACGCTGTGATGTCGCTCTTAAACTTCAAATAATTTTTTGTTGCAGCATCAACAGGAGGTCTTGGTTTCGGCTGCTCCGGTACAATGGGTTTTTGATCAGGTTTCTCCCCACCATCCGTAACAGGCTTGGGCTGGATATCTGAGGATACAGCTGTTCCTGTAGTCTTGTCTACGATTTCACCGATGCCAGAAAACGCTTCCAATCCAATATCTGCAAGAAAAGCCTGACGCAAGCCGCCGAACCACAAGGTGCCATCAGTCTCTTTAACACCGGCTGCAGAACCATCACCCCAAATTGCAAAAACTGCTTTCAAACGATTTTTGTCGTCGGTACTGATATTCTCTAAACGGTCGATAGCGGAACTGTGTGGGTCATTCGCCATTTGAGCGTTACTGGGGTTCATTGGGAAATACCATCCGTCACCATACAACTTGCCGTCAAAATACTCTTTCAACTGAGCACGGATAACATTCTTCAAGAACATTCGTGGGCTCTTGGTTGCCAGTGCTTCATACAGAGCTAACAGCGAGTGACGGTTAAAAGGATACAGCGTAACTTGCTTTCCTTTGATAGTCGTGGTTTCCCAATCACACGGGGGAGCAAAATCACTAATCGGCAAGTCATCCAGATCAGCTCCGGACTCGTACCAACTGCGAAGATCTGCCGGATCGCTATAAATGGCATTCAAGTATCTGCCAGCCATCTGAACGATAAATTCATCTGTTCCATACGACCGATCTGTAACTTCGATTTGATGGGTTACACGGTCTTTGAAATTACCTCTGAACGCATAGTAGTAGTCGTTTGTAATACCAATGACAGAAGTAACGCGGCACAAATCCTGGTAGTCGCCGCCATGCTCATAGGAGAGTGCTGTAATAAGCTCCTGGTCGATACCGGTAAAACCAGTAAAGTCCTCTATGAAGATCGTAAGATTCTTGCCTTGTTTCTTCAAATCTCTTCTCAGCTGTGCAAAAATTGTCTCAGCATTTTCACTGGAAATATCAGCGCATCGCTGAATGACTTCTCTCGTGAAGCCATTCAAATAGTTGATAAGCTTGGTGATTTCAAAGTCATCACCCTTCAAAGAAGAAGCAAAGAGAGATGCCTGCGGGTCACCCTGCTTCATAACGGCGCGAATTATTTTAGATACATTAAAATCTTCATCGGTAAAGATTGTAGTATCTTGAAGGATCTGATTGCTCGGTGCAGTAATGACATTATAGCACTTTGAGATTGCGCCACCCTCACGCAAAAGATACTCACTTACGCGGCTATCGGCAAGGTAACTGGCGATGTCGCGGCATTTTACAGGCTTATAATTCTCACCAGATACATCGTTTCGAACAGCAGCGATATAGGCGTAGAGAATCTCCGTCTTGAAAGAGTCCTCGTCCTTTGAATCAGAAGATGCAACAAACTTACGAAGCTTCTCTGCTATATCGGGATCTTTGATTGCTTCTTGTTCCAACAACTGCGAGAAAGCTCCACGGACAGAGTTATTAAGACGCCGCAGAAAAACCAACTGCTCCGTAGCAGGATTATATACTGTAGAGGGGCTCCTCTCGAACCTACCCTTCAGATAACGGATAAGATGTGATTTACCTGTACCATGATTGCCCCGGACAATGATCATACGGTGTTCGTTGTCCGGGTTATAAATTAGCTGTTCAAAAACCTCATCCTCACTCATCAGCTTGGTGGGAGCAGGCATTTTCCCTTCTTCGTAATAACCACCGCGGAAGAGTTCGAGAGACGAAAACGGCATATGGGTAGACATGAAATAGGCGTCTTCGGTTGCCATATCGTCGGTCTTTATCGCATAACGCTCCATTACAGAACGATATTGTTCCCACTTCATGAGTTAATCGCCTCCTTCACAGAAATATGTGTGAAGCCATTGATGGGATCACCGTCAACATAGTAGAGCATGATTGGTGTGGAGTCAGACCACATTTCAAGCTTGATAAGCCCAAGTTCATGAAGGGTACGCAATCCTGCAGAGAGGGCCAGAGGGAGTTTGCTTTCAATCTCAACCTCGGGCAATTTTGTACTTAACCATAGCATAAAATCTTGTGCAAGAATTGTCTCGTCATACCTGAACTTCTCGGTGTAAGTAGTTGCCAATATATCTTCCAGCCGTAGTTTCATGTTAGGGATAATCATGGTTCCGCTCAAATAGCCAAGACCCAAAAAAGCGGCCCAAAAGCGCCATCCAAGAACGGCATTTTCGTTTAACGCAGACAATTCCTTTACTTCGGAACCGCAAGTTTTCGCCATCCCTTCCCACGACTTCAGAGAAAAGATTCTCTCATTTTGAGAAATCAGCCATTTGGTAAACATGTGAAAGGTTGTATCCTTGGCAGCAAAAACACGGGAGCTTACATACCGACGAAAGGTTGCAGGCGAAGCAATTACATCCGGATCAACAGCCAATACCAAGTTATCGGCCTGCGCTTTGATGATGGACAGTTCTTCAAGCGCAACATTGACCGATTTGTTGATCTGATCGAGCTCCTTTTCATCATTGCTACCCAAAGTCATTGCCCTACGGACTTCGTCACGGGTCATGCTTTTATGGGCAATTAAGCGGCATACTGAAATCACACGCTCCGGTGTAGGCTCCATTCGCATGCCATCGGGATTTACTTTGAACATACGAATACCTCCTTAAAATTTTTGAATTGAAATATGATAAGCGTCGCTATACTCTCGTATAGTTTTCCCCCCATTGGCAACGATAATGTTTTCGTTACAATAGAGTACCTTTCGATAGCCATAAGCGTCCAGTTTTCTGAGGTTCTTATATAGTGAGAAATTAGTTCCTGTATCGCCGTCGAAGATGCAAACAACACCTTTGGCGAAGAAATACGGACAATGTGCAACCGCATAATAGAACTCGTCGTAATTCAAAAGAATACCATCATACACAATCTGACTTGCCAAACGATTAGGAACAACCAGTGCACCAATTCCGTTTTGGGAAGCCTTTTCCGCAATAACAGCCACCTCTCCCACGTTACAAGGTCCGTTGGATGGCCTGCTGATTATCATTTCATTGAAAGACCCCATATTCCTGTCCAGACGACGAGAAGGCCGTGCGGGAGGGAGTTTAATATTAGGGTTCATTCGCAGTTTGTAGGTATCATCGCTTGTGATGCGACCTTCCGGATCTGCAGGACAACCATTGCAAACCTCTCTAGAAAGTGGGAAAAGGTGTCTGAAAACACGCCCCCAACACAAGGATTTTGGAGAAGATACAAGCTCGCTCATAATTCTGTATCCAGCCATCTGAGCCTCATACTCTCGGGCACGAGGCTCTGTCAGCGCTGCTGCTAGGCTGTCATCATCACTGAGAACATCTGGCTGCAGCAGTTTGATTGTGACTGTGTAATACTTTTTGGGTGGATTGGATTTTTTGTCGAAGACATAGCTTGCGTCCAGTAGATCGATGAAGCCTGTCCGGTGCAGGAACAGCAGCAAGTTTACATTCCATGCCACATTTCGGTTGCCTGCGTACTCCGCTTCCTCGTCAGTCATTGTTGCAGGGGTAGCAGAAGTGTTCAGAACGCACTCATCGGCATTAATCATCGCGTCAGGACTGGCCAGCATGCCTTTCCAACGAATAACAGCACGTTCAACAGTGAGTACGCGTTTGTTGACGAGACCAAGTGCACGACGCACATCGCCCTCGCTATCATATCTGCTCTGATACGGGATGAACAGACTGAGCGAAGGGAACTGATCTCGACCGCCACGCCCTACCTCTTGATAGAAACGACTTAAATTTTCGGGGCAGCAAGCATGGATGATTGTTCTTACATCGGGTTTGTCAACGCCAATACCAAATGCGGAGGTGGCAATCACAATATCAAAATCGTGGTTTTTCCATCCAGTCAAAACTATGTTTCGATCAGATTCTTTCGTTTCACCCGTGAAAGTTGGAATGTTTTTATAGCCTGCTTGACGCAGCTTTTTCTGTAAATCTTTCGCTTCTCTCGGTTCCAGGACATATACAACCATAGGTTTGGGCAGGAGCTTGATGGCCTCAATGGTTTTGTCATCCTGCTCCTTTTTAGACTTGGCCGAGTAGAAGTAGAATCGAGGTTCCTGCCTCAGCGCATCGCAACGAACCTGTGCGTTCTTTCCTTCAGAGCCAAACAGGGCAAACAATGTGTCCACCACATCATCAGAAAGTGTAGCCGAAAGTAGGAATGTGCGGATGAACTCATCAGACTCTCGCTTCCACTTTTTGAGCACGATAGAGAATATCTGAAAGTCGGGTCTGAAAAACACGCCCCAGTCCGGAACAACATGTGCTTCGTCCACTACAACATTGGCTAAGTAGTGGTTTTCCGCTGCTGCGTCCAAGATACGGCGCAGTTCCGGATTTTTCAAAATAGCTTCGGGAGAAGTAAAAAGGATACGAGCCTTTTTGTCTTTCAAAGCCTTGATGATTGTAGACCGCTCTATCTCGGACAGTTCACCACGATAGCAATAGATCTCTGCTCCGTCGGTCAAGTTGTGCCGTGCGGCATGATACTGATCCAGGGCCAAGGCGATGGTTGGTACGATAACAACAGTTAAGCCTTCGGAAACACTTGCCAGCAGCTGAGTTACCAGACTTTTACCACCGCCTGTGGGCAGCGAGATAAGGAGCGTGTGACCGTTAGGTAAATTCAATGCAGTATGAACTGCAATTTTCTGCTCAAAACTTTTGTATGCATTAAAGACAGTGTGCTTTGCTAATGTTGCATCACCGGAAGAAGCGCTCTCCAGTTCAATACCATCATTATGGCGAAGGGCGTAAACATCCTCAACATACTGCTGAGGCTCAAGCCATTCAGGAATGTGATGCAAGCAAGACACTTGTAGATCGTTTTCACAGACGAGATCAAACTCTGAACCATACTCACGTACGACATTGAATAACTTCTCAGTCAATCTTATACGACCAAGCACCAAAACAATGTCGCGGATATTTAAGCAGAGATCTTTCACGGATGCCTCATCGCACTTGAACTGGATGATGCGCCGAATGAAGCCAATCACATACCGTGACCTTGCGGCCTCTTGCATTTTCAATAGCGTAGAAGTGTCAACGAAATTCTTTTCAAGTTCTGCAATAGCACTCTTGGATTTCATCGCGCCGACTATGTACTGCTGTAATACCTCTTTACTGTCCATTAGTTCTCACCCTCAAGAAACATACTGCATCCAATACAGGTTTCGCATTTTTAAGTGCGCGGAGCGTCATATCGAACAAACGCTCCCGTTCTTCAACGCCGGACATGTCGCGCTCAAAGTAGATGCACTCAGCTCTGTATCCGTTTAAGACGCGCTGCATTTCCTTTTCGGCAGCTTCGAGATCAGACCGTTTTTCAAGTCTTGCACGGGCACGGGCATAGGCAGCTGCAGAATACTTATCTACCAACGGCTCCCATGTGCTTGGAGGAGTTCGGCTGATAAAACGCTCCAACGGAGAAATAGACAATCTACCGGCACTTCTGCGACCGACATGCCCAGCATTGTTGGGGCGCAACGTAAGTAGCGTTTTTACAACCTCTTTTTCAGGAATCTCTTTGCTCTTTATGTTAAGGGGTATTGCTACGAAAATCTGCCTCAGCGGGAGATACATCTTGTATTGAGCCAAGGTTTGCATGGGCATCTCATTTTCGAGCAGCTCGTCCAATTCGGGAGCGATGTTGTAAATATAAACAAGGCCGTCATAATTGTATATGCCAGTCGTTTCAATGCCGGTACATCTACCGCGATTACAGCCAACAGCGTTAGAAATAATTGAGTCATATACGGCATCGCCGGGTGCAAAGAATAGTATGTCCTCCCGTGTAGCCGCAGTTCCTCGATCAAAGGAACCAAGAATCTTTCCTTCTCTTCGCATGATTGACGTATTGCTGTATCGTTTCCAGTCTGGAGGAATGAAAAGAGACTGCCTTGCTGCGTTTACGCTAAAGCTGCTTTCTCTGAACTCAATCAAACCGGTCTTGGTTGGCTTCTCCGGATTTAGTCCAGCTTGTTTTCCCCACCCCATCATAGCGGTAGCGAACAGATTGTCATCTTCGGATGCATATATACTTAGAACATTATCAATGCCTTGAGACAGTGGACGATACAAAGTTGCCCCAAGGTCAAAATCCTGTTCGTCTTCAACGCTCTCTCGCATTTCTTCTGCTTGGTCCAGAATGTCATCAAACGCATTGTTAAGTCCAGTGTAATAGTCATCCAACAGAGCTTCGATAATTAGCTCATTCAGTTCGCCGGTGATGATTTCCAGCCCACTCAAAGACTGTTCAAACAGCTTCATACCGTCTTTCCAAATATGGAAGAGTTGCTCCTCAACAGAGGTGTCTGCATAAATAACGACCGACTTTACATCCATATCCGGATTACGTCCAAGGCGGTCCAAACGACCAATACGCTGCTCAAGGGCATTGGCATTCCAAGGAATATCAAGATGAATGACTTGAGCTGCATTTTGGAAGTTTCGCCCCTCACCACCAGTTTCGTCGCAGACAATCACACGGCATTCCGGGTCATTCTGGAAAGCATACACGCTGTCTTCCAGCTCTTCGCGCTCCATGTGATTGCCGAAAGCTACGGCATGAACGCCCATATCCGCATACCTTGCATTGAACAGCTTCAAGAACTCCATGAGGGTAGCGTTATGAGCCGTGAACACGACCAATTTACAGCTTTCATCGTCAAGGATATCTGTCTCCTGATCAATATAGTCCATGGCGGTCATCAAGCGGCCCTTAATCAAATCAGGATCTTCGTCAAGAGCTATATTGACTAAGCTGTGCTCATTTTCTGCTTGGCGCCGCCAAGCAGCCGCGCTCTCCAATAATATGCCATCGTCGATTTTGAGCCTGCGAAGAGCATCCTCAAAGGCCCAAGGGCTGCTGAACAGAGCAGAAAGGAGCGGGATGGCAGTTTCGGTCACATAATTCTCATCATCCTCACCATTGTCTGAAAGATACGCGAGAGTATTCTGAATTGCACCGATTTCGTTATAGTTTTCATTAAGGGACAATGGAGTGTACGGAATAGCATGTAAAGTTCGTTTCGCCATCTTTTCCGAAATCAGTTGACGGCGATTGCGGATTACCTTTCTTTCAATTCGGTAATTCTCGCAAATATAGGCCAATGCCTGCTTGACTTTAGATAGGCCTTTATCTTCTGCGTTCAGGTCAATTTCTTGAACCATTTTTTCAAACGCAGCATCTTCCAAGGTCTCCGCGATGTTGTTCAGATCATCAATAATGATTTCAGTGTACTCATCATAACGCTCCAGATAACCCAAAAGTAAGTTGGCGGATTTTTGAATCCGCTTTTGTCTCTTGACCATCCACGCAAAGCGTTCTGCAGACATATTCTCATATTGCTCCGGATTAAGAAGCGCAAGGAGGCGGCGATACTCTTCGTTTCTATCCTGGATGGGAGTGGCAGACAAAAGCAGAATATGTTTGACTCTTCTACTGAGACTTTGTACTTGGTTGTACCAAGCATCATTTGCAAGCAGTCTATGTGTTTCGTCTACGATTGCGAGATCCCACGGAGTAGAGAGGGTCAGCAAAGACTTGCCGATATCCTCCATGGAAAGCAAACATATCCTTGAACGAGGAGAGTTGATATCTGCATTTAAACCATACTTGTAATGCAGCTCGTTTTTCCATTGACTTGCCAAGGCGCCCGGCACAACAATCAACACTCGGAGGTCCTTATTCTCGCTTGCTAGTATGCTGAGAACAGAACACGCTTCTACAGTCTTGCCCAAGCCGACCTCATCTGCCAACATATAGCGGACAGGAGTAGTTTCAAAGCATCGGGCAACTGTGCTGATCTGATGTGGGAGCAAAAAGGCTCGGCAACCGGCCAGAACTCGGAAACCATAAGTGGCATTATTCACAAGATGAAGGTTCTTGCTTACCTTGAGGTGGTTGATAAACCATGTGGGATGCTGAAACTCATAGGCCCGAAGCTGCTTGTCCGGCGCGTAATTCATTTGTGAATAGTCAAACTTCAGCTCGGTCTCGCATTCCTTGGCATACTTACCGTTGGGAAACTTAATCCAATACCAATAGGGCTTATCCTCTGCGTAGGGTTCGGAGGCACGAGACACGACTATGCCTCGTCCCCATCGACTATCAACGACACCACCAGGACTAGCCTCACAACGAGCAACTGCTTGAGCAAAGAACACATTATGCTGAAAGATTTCCTCATAGTATTGTCTACTACCCAAAAGGTCGTGCATTTTGACCTTAATTGCATCGGCAATTTCGTTGTACTCGTCCAGCTGAGCAAGGACATAGAAACGGGGATGGTCTTTGTCACCTTCTTCAATGACTATGGGGCATCGATAATAACACCCTACTAACATACGCAGCTCTCCTTTCTCAGCTTGACAAGAAACCAAGGCTGCATCGGTGGTTTCCTGCAATATTATAGATTCTCAAGTTTGCATCGAATGGTTTCTTGCTCTTTCAAAAATCGCGCTGTAAAAGGAATGCCCTTTTTGACCTTCATGCTGGCAAAGCTATTCTCTGTCTGAGCCATGAAATCAGCTATGGTTTTAATACCGTTATTCTGCAGAAGCGAAATTTGGCTTGCCTCTAAATGAAGCAATTTTGTGCTGATCTTTTGTGCAAGGTACTCTTCTTTGGCTTTTGCGTGTCTCTCTGTTTCTGCGGCCTCGGCATCAAGTCGTCCTTCCCCGCTGATTTCCTGGGCTGGGGGGACTTCCGCTGCCGGTACTTCAGCGATCTGCGCTTCCATTACAGGAATAGCCGCAGGCTTTTCTGGGACGGCGGGACTCTCATCATCAAAAGAGGTCTCGGGAGGTGCAAGAAAGTCTTTTGATGTCCACACCTCAAGTCCCTCGCCAGATGCCTTGTTAGAAAGGCTTCTATCATCGGTAATGAAAATCACAGGAATGTCCGTATAGATTTTATAGCGAAGTGCGACAGCCAAAATCTTATTATCATTTTGCTCTTTCTCATCAGCTTTTGCATGATAGGCTTCAGGAACTAAACTAAGCAGGCCATCTGCATAAGCAAGCGGGAAGCGCCTCTTGTAATTAAAGATTGCCGTAATAGCTTTTTGCGCTTTGAATTTTCGATCATCCGCACCGAATCTTGTTTTGTGATGCTCAAGCTCATTGTTTACATCCTTGGGAACCACAACTAACTCTCCATCGTTTACTCCATCGAGAAGATTGGGACAGTTCATAATGGAGCATGTGTCAAATACAATGATCGTAGAATACTTCCGCAGCTCGGCAAGTTCGCTCTCTGTAAACTCAAGTTCCCTTTGCTTCTTCACTTGTGCTTCACTCGTTGCAAGGCGACTCTCAGTTTCCGCAAGCTTGTCCAGAAGCTCTTGGCTTCTGTGCTCTTCGTCTTCCAATCGAGCTTGAATACGCGTAGTATCCTCACGGCGAGACTGTCTTGCAGCAAGTTCACCCTTTAGACTCTGAATTTCCTGTCGGTTTCCCTCCACCATTTCTTGAATCTGCCGAAACATCTGCTCGAAGATACTCAATTCCGGAGACTTGGGAGTATCCACATGAGTCGGTACTTCTGCAGCAGGAGATTCCACAAAGACAACTTCAGAAGCAGGAGCTTCTACAGCGGGAACATCCACAACAGGAGTTTCCACGATAGGAGCTTCTACCGCAGGTGCAGTGTCGATAATGCTTGCGGTTGCAGGGACAATAGGTTCAGCGGGAACTGCCTCCACATCAATAATTTCCTGCTCACACACAGGAGGCAAAGTGGTTTTGGCAGGAGCATTTGCTCTGACAGAGCGATTGATGCAGGGTTCATTTCTAGAGCTGGACATGCCGACCTCGCTGCGTAGGAAAGATTCCATACAATTCTCTCTATGAACGCAATAGATACACCAATCGGAAGGAATTGCCGTCTTGTCTTTTCGGCAAGCTTGATTTAGATATAGTTTTGTCTCATTGCGAAGGATATCTGCTTTTTCCTGATTTCCGGGTAGTGGTAATCGGTGGAGAGAATAGATTTTATTCCATCCATCTCTTCGTACAAGTGCCTCAAATTCTTGATATGGATTCTTTCTTTCCACTTCAGAAACATCGACCGCAAACAATGCTGCACCAAAGTGCTTGCGCATATTCATGTGCTCGGAGTCATATGGTTTGACAAACAAACCACTGCCATTTGTAATAACTTCATGAACAAGGTAGTTTCTTGCTCTTGCTTTGAGGTCGAAGATCTCGGTCGCTTTCCAGAATTTGAAGAATGGCTCAAGTTTTTGTGCTTCCTGTTCCAGAATCTTGGGCAGGTATTTCATGGCGTCAGAACGCTTGCGTTTGCCGACCCGTTTCCATACCGCTTCGATCAGCAGATTCTCAAAATACTTTTGATACAGGAAGTTGCCCTGTACGACCGGGCTGTTTTCCATTACATAATCCAAAAAGAAACGATACGGGCATAGGAACATGTCCATCATTTGGAATCGATCATACTTGATTCCTTTGGTAAGTTCTTGGCCAACAGAAATAGAGAACGGGGCAGGCTTGTTGACGCTTTCTAAAAGTTCAGCTTTAGGCTTCAATCCCAAGATGGTCAGCAATGCATAAGGCTCGGTTGTTTCATCTCCGTACTGCTTAACATAGCTGAGACGAGCATCACAGCGGTTGTAGCACAGGCCGTAGAAAAGAGCGTATCTGAGGAAGTTACTGCGTTCGCCCAGCGCTGTGTAGTAAACCTGAAACTGCAGGTCAATAGGAGAATAAGCAGCACGAATAAACTCATCAGTCAGCGGCCACGGTAGCTGATCGTTGACGGTCATATTCATGTCACGGTCAGATACACAGGCAAAGTGGTAGACCTTGTGCTGCTCTCTTTCAAACTGGCGCTTGCTTTGCAGAATATCGCCATCAATCTGTTCGTAGTTCTTTACAATCCAGTCAACGCCTTGATCTTCGTCATTCTTCTGTTTCAGATAGTAGTAGAGGCCCTCTTTTAAGTCTCGGAATGTTCCGGAGAAAGTGGACTGTTCTGGTTTGATCTTATCCAGACGCAGCTGAAGTGCTGTAATCAAAGCTCGCTCCTGCTCATTTGCAAGTGCCAATTCACGCTGCTTGAGGAACTCTTCAAGATTGTGGAAGTGCTTACCAAAGTTGATGAAGTCCTCGCGGGAATTGTCCAATGCGAAAAGGTACGTGGCTATCTCGTTAATCTCTTCGATAGCACGAATAAGGGCAAGCAAATCCTTCTTGGTGACTTTGTACTTGTTGTAGATAGACAGGTTTTTGAGCTCAGAAAGAGCATCATTGCCAGGGGTATCAGCCAGTTTGTCATAGTTCTTTGCATACCCCTCAACAATCTCGCGCTGAAACTCGTCATATGTAGTTACATTCTCAAAGAGAATCTCAACATTGTAGAAAGTTCGGAGCAGCACTTCGCCGGGGGCAACGCTCAGAATGTTGGAGGACAAGCACTCTTTGATAGCACTAACATCAAAAATGATCTTGCCATTCTCATAATCCCAAAGGCGATAAATCGCGGAAAAGAACTGGCCAATAGGATAAGAGAGAAAATGGCGGTTCTTGGCATATTCGGGGTAATAGATTTTCAACAGCGTATGTACATCGCGATTTGCAGTATATACCTGCTCATCCAAATGCCGCAGAACAGCCGCATTACTCCACACATCATTGCCTCTTTCCATGACGCTACGCGATTCGGAATAGCGCTGAATGGCAGCATCAAAGTGGTTAGAAACAAAGTGCGCGTACTCGGTAATATTCGCGAACTCCATAAGCTGAACACTCTTGTACAGCTTATACCACTTTCTGAGCATACCACTACCTACGGCATTTCTGTCCTCACATATCTCACCAAGGGCGCAAGCCAGAGCGTTACTCGGATTCTGCATAGTGGGAGGCGTGTACTCGTGAACAACGGTATCGTGATGGATGGGCACTTCAAAGCACCCATAGATATCGTTCCAAGAGGAGTAAATCTTGGAATACTTCTTCTGATAATTGAATAGAAAAATGATGGTCATACCCATCTTTTCCATAGCAAGCAGGAGGCGAAGCTGCACCGGCGTAAACTGATGCACGCCATGAACAACGATGCTGTTAAACGGCAGCTCCTTGGTTACGCCAACCGCTCTTTCACAACACTTTACTTCCTGCGGCGTTCCAGTACATTCTTCAACTTCCTTCTTGGCGAGTGAAACAACAATCTCCTTTAGTTTCTCGCGAGAAGGTGTTTGGGGAAACCGGAAGAGAGAGCTTTCCTGTGCCTTTTTGAGCATGTGAACAAAGAGCTTTTGCTCGGTATTGCCCTTACTTCCGTCAATAGCAGATGCGGAGATGTCAAGCTCAATAAACAGGCGTATAGCTTCGAGGAAATGATTCTGATTCTGCTCTAAAGCCATGTGGAAAGGCTTGCTGATTCTGCGCTTCTCTAACAGCTGCTTGAAGGCAGAGGAAAAAGCGCTGTACTGCTGCACCCGGAGGCTAATATTGTCGGTCCACTGCATGTAGACCTCTTCGTGCTGGACAAGTTCATCCAATGGGCAGATTAAGCCCTTGATATTATCGCCCAATACATCCTTGAGGCCATTGACAAGGGTTCGTGCACTGCAGAAGTGGGGCAAGGCAGAAATCTCACTCCAGAAATCCGCTTTATCTAACTTGTAAGGGTCTTCGTATGTGTAGATTTTAAACGGCATTTCTTAGACCTCCGTTTCTATGAGATTCTGCCAAGACAGATTATGCTTTCCTTGGATCTCAATCCAAGAGAAGGATCGAATCGATCTTGTCATAGCAACATAGAGGACACGAGCTTCCTCGCGGGCCTTTTCAGACTTCTCAATGATTTCATCATAGAAGTCGTTCTGGACGGTTTCGCCGGAATCGCCTACGCTCATGCTATATCCAATACGATATCTACCTTGATACTTGGTAGCGCTGATCTGCAACTGCGTCCTTTTGATGAAGTCCATAGATGCCGAGCAGAATGGCATGATTACATGACCATATTCAAGGCCTTTCGATTTGTGAACCGTAATACACTGAATAGCAGTTTCTTTCTCATTTTGGGCTGGGGTTCTGCTATCGACAGATACTTGCGAAACGATACTGTTATGAAGATGTTCCTGTAGCGTATTGATGGTGAGTCTGTCTACATTGCAGGCGTTGATAATCTGCTCAAATAGAAGGTCGACATTCAACTGATAATAGTGTTGTTTCCATGGGTCATTGCTGAAATGCTTCCAAGGCTCGAGAGTGTTATAGACCTTGCGGATTGCTTGCAGAATAGGCTGCGTTCTGAGGCTGGCAACGATATATTCCCACTTGTTATTCTTATCAACGGTGTTCGAAAGCATCAGGTTCATGAAGTTGATAAGGTAATTGACTTGCTCTTTTTCGTCCGTCTTTGCTCTCCAGCCGCCGGTGCGAATCTTCATGCGAATTTCGTACAGATTGGATTTAGGAATGTCGAGATTAAAAAAGTTCGATGTTACGAGGTTGTACAAGTAGTCGGCCTCATCGAAATGCACCAGCGCGTTAACCAAAGTGAGCATATCAATGGCAGGCTGGGACATATACAAGTCACCGCCTGTGTTGGTGTGTACGCTAATTCCGAGTCGGGCACAATCTGTACGAATCATGTCAGCCTGCCAGTTTTCGCGAACAAGGATTGCAATGCTCTTTTCTTTTGCAGAGAGCTTCATGCCATGGCTCTCTTCATACTGGATACGCTTCTGAATGCGCTTGATTTCTTCAACAAGAATCGGGATGCGCATCTCTTCGCTTGTGGTGGGAAGCCTACGATAGAAACGATTTACACTGGTTAAATACTTGCCGTTATAATCCTGTGTTCCAATAAGCCTGTCCTTATCTTCATCATAAGTAAGAAGTTCTTCGTCCAGTTTCCCCCATTTGGTAAAGGACCGATCAAAGATATCAAGTAAATGCTTGTCGGTGCGGTAGTTCCGCTGCAGAGAGAACTCCAACCATTTATCGGGATTTTCTGCGATACCTAATTGGTCAAAGGCTTTTTCCTTTGCGCCACGGAAACGGTAAATACACTGCTTAATATCGCCTACAAGGAACAGCTTATAATCAAGAACCTGTGAAATACGCAGCAGAGACTCGATTTGAGAGTCATCGGTGTCCTGGAACTCATCGACGAACATAAACTGCTGGGCGTGTTTATCTTTTTTTAGTTCCCTGATTCTGCTTTCACTTTCTGGATTGTTGATAAAACGATTGAGAACAGACATCATGGAACTAAGGTGAATTTTGTTGTCCTCAATGAGTTCCTCAAAGTATTCACGCTCCACGGCAGGAATTACACTCGCAAGAAGCTCATGCAGTTCGCCGTGAGATTCATTGTTCAGAAGGGTCCCGAAGTCTTGGGGTTCAATAGCTCCAATGTCTACACTCTTGTTGTGAAGTTTTCCGATAAAATCAAGGATACTGTCACGGATAGCATAAACAGGCATACCCAGCTTGTCGGTATAGTTTTTGCCCTGCTCCATTTCTTTTTGATAAATATAGGCATCAAGCAAATCAGAGATCTTTTTACGGCGATAAAACTCGCTGGATGTAATACTTAAGTCAATTCCATATCCAAACGAAGTACCCATCTGAGCGATAAGGTTCTTGGCGTAGGAGTGAATGGTGCTTATCTGCATATGGTCAATCTGCGAGATCATCTGCAGATAATCGGGTTTTGAGGTTACCAGGTAGCAATTTTTGAAATATGCTTTGAGCTTTTCCTCCATTTGGTCGGCAGCTTCATTGGTGAATGTAATCATCACAATGCGGTCGGCCATCTTCTGCAGCGGGACATTTTGCGTATAGCAGATAAAGCCAATGCGAGAAATCATGGTATAGGTTTTTCCAGTACCGGCACCAGCACGAATGACAATATTCTTTTCGGGGGTTGCATGTTCAACTTGGTACTGCTCAAAGTTAAACTGGCTCTGCTCACTAAGCTTTTCGAGTATGCGTTTCTGGGCAGAACTGTAACTGCCATTTGGGATTGCGAAGGAAGTCGTATTCTTATCAAAGGGCGCACTCAATACACTCATGGAACAATGGAATCCCATGAACATATCCCCAACAGACTCAGCCAGAGGAGTATGGCTTTTTTGCTCGTCAAATGCAATTTCGATGTTGTCGCGATTACGGACTAACCCCCTTTGCGTAAGGGCAGTATCAAGGGCTTTGATGACAGCAAGCATCTGCGCTTTCTTGGAGAAGACGCAGTACAGTTTGCAGCCGTGCAAATATTGAGCCACCATATCGTTGATGGTATTGCCGGACATCTGATCGAATTCGTTGAAATAGTAAAAGCGCGAATAGTCATGCCGATGATAGGACGAGGCAAGTTCTTTTTCAATTTCGGATTCGCCATCTTCGTCAACATTGATATCTGTCTCAAACAGGTTACGGACCTCCAACATGGTTCTCCGGTCAAATGGATCTCTGTTCCAATGACAAACCTCACGGAGTGCTTGATCCAGCTTATTGAAAAAGGATGTGTTGTCTTTCAAATCCTCCTTGAGAATCGTAAACTTTTCTTCCATGACCACATCCAGCCGGTGAGATTTGAAGAACGCCTTGGATACCTGTGGCAAACAGACCATTTGATATACAAGCGGGAACTTGCCGATATTCTGACGAATATGGCGCTCAATGGAAAAACGATATCCTCTGGCTTGCTTCTGCGGTGATGCAGATACCTCACCATCGTTGGTCTGAATAATCACTGAATCATTATTTTCAATGCGTAGTATATTCTCCTCGCGCCATCCTTTAAGTTCAACTACAAGGATTCCTTTTTCGGGCATAAGAATACAGACATCGAATTCTTTCCCGAAAAGCTGACGGTTCCAGTATATGATGTTGGTATCATCCAGGTATTCTGATGCCTTGTTAATAAAAATCTGTTCGCCATAGTTGTTCGAATTGGAAGATCCCATCAGGCGTCCCATATCGCAAACCTCTCGTTCTACTCTAATTCCGCAACTGCATCACGAATCATTGCTGCATATTGTCTTTTAGTTTCTTCAGGTCCTTTGATTCTGACCTTCCCGCCGAAGCCGAAAATCCAGCTGAAGAAGATATGGCTGATGGCCACCCGGACGATCACGCGGAAGGTGCTCATATCGCAGGCGTAGATGGTCACATCTGTCCCGAAGCGGTCGATGATTGCATCGATCACGGAGTTGTCACAGATCAGTTCTACCTCCTGACACTCGCTGCCGTACATCCGGAAGGTGGTCGCAAGAAAATCATCGACACCGAAGTCCGCCGGGACCGGTACGGCTTCCTCCGAAAGAATGTCAGGACGGGCACTGATACGGTCCACACGGAAGCTTCCGATGGCTTGATGCTTGTCCGAATAGCCCAGTACATAGTAATAATCGCCGTTCCAGATCAGACGATAGGGGCTGAAGATATACCGTTCGCCGTCGTGGCGCAGCTTCTTCTGCTTTCGGATGTTGTAGGCAAAGTATTGGAAGGCAATCTTCTTTCTGGCATTGATGGCCTCATTGATTGCATCCACGATCAGCAAATCCTGTCGATTTTCCGACTTCACCCTTCCCTCCACGGAAGCGTTGCGCTTCAGTTCCTCGGCCTTATGCTGTCCGGCCAGCGTGACAATCTTGGAGACCATCTGCTCGCTGCGTTCTTTTGAGATGAACTTGGAGGACTGCACAGCATCGATCAGCAGCTTCAGCTCAGCGATTTCAAATTGACGGCTAATGAGGTTATAACGGTTCTGAGTGGACTTTACTTCTTGGATGTCCATTCCGAACTGCTGCAGAAGCTCAATGTCCGTCTTGATGGTCTGCCGGTGCGCCGGGATACCGTATTCCTCTTCAAGAATCTGCGCCAGCTGCATCGTGGTCAGATAGTGGTCTTCATCGGTGCGCTCATATAGAATCTTCGCCAGATATAGCGGGCGGAGCTTTGCATTGTTGTCCATTGGTTATACCTCACGCATACATGGTAGAATTACTGCTTAGTTTGTTTCATCCTCTACTACTTCCATCAAGTCTCCAATGTCACAATGGAACACCTTACACAATCGGAGCATGACAGACATGGAGACGAGGCGGTTATTGTTCAACTGGGTCATGGTATGGGACGACAGGTGCGCAGCCTTGGCCAGCTCGCCTTTTTTCATTTTGTTCTTGATCAGCAAAATCCAAAGTTTGTCATAACGGACCGTCATGGGTTCCTCCTGTTGAAAATAAAATCTCCCAAAGTGCTTATAACTTTACAGAATATATTCTACCATAACGCCTCCGAAATTACAACAGAATACGAGCAAATTCCGCAAAAACAGCAGCTATGGTGTCGATTTTTACCATCACCTGAAAAGGCCTCCCGAACCGTTTACCTATGGAAAGGCAATTCGGGAGGCTTATTTGCGTACAAGGCACTCTTACAAGCTATCTGGGCCTGCGATATTGATGATCCGCAGGCCGCTACGGCGGGCATAGTTCACGGTATAGGCCGTGCCGCCGGTGGGTTTCGTCAGATAGCAAATGCAGACGCTGCTGTTATCCGCAAGATGCCGATTGCGTTTCTGCATACAGCCCCGAAAATAGTGCTCCGAGGTGTAAGTCACCTTATCTGCGCAGCGCTTGATTTCTTCGTAGGCGTCGATATCCGCTTGTGGCCAGCCCCGAGTTTGGTTAAGGCACGGCAGTACAAGGATCAGCCGGATCTGCGGATAACGCTCCCTCAAGCGGAGGACAACCTGCGCTGCCAGAGTATCAAATCCCAAGGCACCACCTGCGCCGAAATAGCGATAGCCTTGCTCAATCAGCTTGACCAAAGTGTCCTCCAAGCGCTTGGAAATTTCGGGCAGATCATCTGTCGGCAATTCCCGATGTCCGGTGAAACAAGCCGTTCTGGATTCCATGTCTATCATCTGATAACCACCACCTGTCAATATAATAACATCTATAAACCATTACCGCAACGCAATTGCAGCCTGTGAGCAAATATTATTTCTGCACTTATAGGCTAAAATATAATAAAGGGCGGTGAGTGGTTAATGACTGAGAAAGATTTCTCCTTGCGTTTGGCAAAGCTCCGGGAGGAAAAGGGCGTTTCTGCCCGTGATATGAGCCTATCCATGGGACAAAATCCCGGTTATATCAACAACATTGAAAGCGGAAAATCCATGCCGTCACTTTCCGGGATATTTTACATTTGTGAATATCTCGGGATATCGCCCAAAGACTTCTTTGACATAGATGCAGCCAGCCCTTCGAAAGCAAGCGAGCTTTACTCTATCGCAAAAGGGTTGAGCAATGAGCAACTGGATAATTTGATCGCACTGGCGAAGGGCCTGCGAAAATGAAAAAAAACACGGTGCCACCCGACGAAGGGTGACACCGTGTTCTGCTTAGTAGGCGACTACGCCATATCCGAGAATTTCATAATAGCCAAGCGGGTACTGATTGACGCGGCAGCTGTCGCCGGAGTTGCCCTCGATGGTGTAGACAACACCGTTTTCGACCTTCTGGACGATACCGACATGATCGGCTTGGCCGTCCTGCGGACCGGAGCTGCCCCTGTTATCCCAATCGAAAAAGATAATCATGCCGGGCGAGGGCTCCATGGCGTTATCCGCCCACTGTCCACGCTCCCGGAACCACTGTACACCGTTGACACATCCGGCGAACTTGGGAATGACACCGGTGTCGATATAGCCGCATTCGTTCGCGCACCAGCTGACGAAGCAGGCGCACCACTCCACGCGGCTGCCGAAGCCGTACCATGACCAATAGGGCTCTCCGCCCACATTGCC
>ERZ779869.881-NODE-881-length-30772-cov-8.809259_pt1 | contig 30772 bp, 37 predicted proteins | sample MGYA00511557_ERZ779869 | MGnify/ENA primary metagenome ERZ779869 (study PRJEB29588, sample SAMEA2154620) | human gut metagenome | biome: human gut; feature: human-associated habitat; material: faeces | place: Denmark | collected 2008/2010 ... | reverse complement strand
TTATCAATATAGCTGTCAACTGAATCTAGTGTTGATACTATCTGCTCTTGTCTTTCTTTATCAGGAAAATATATCGGCATTTTTGCAATCATCTCCATTCTTACAGAATCAACAGTATTTTTAGCACTCATTTTCATTGCTCTATTATAAAAAAATGTTGAAAAGAAATGATAAAAATATCGTCCTAACACCTTTTTAAATCTTGTGATCATATAAACTCTTTGATGACAATCAAATTTACCATTTATATAATGATATACTTTTCCAATCTGACCATCTCCAATAGTTAAAACAGCTTCTCCATCAAATATATATTTATCGCTACGGGCAATATTTGCAGAACGAATATAAAATGGATAAAGCCCATTAGGGTTATTATCTTGAGTATTACTACATCCCGTTTCTATTGTCGCAATATCTTTTGCTTCAGATTTTTCCCAATCTTCAATATCATTAAAAATCCTAGATAAAGCACCTCTTTTATATTTCTTTAAGCTCTCTACTAACAGTCGCTGTTTTTCGATACGTTGGTCAAATATGTCTTAAAGGATAACCAATATTACGGCAAAAAGGAAAATAATGACCAATATCTTCCTTTTGGGGATTAGGAATAAATAAGAAAGGTTTATCTCCTTGCAAATATGTATAACTATTTACATTAGAATATATAATTCCATCTATAGGACATTTATTGTCAACACAAAAGAAACGATTAAAAATTACAGCATCACCTTTAATTATAGGAGCTTCACTATAAAATGCCTGCATAGTTTCCATATCAAAATATTCATGTCCATCCAATCCAAATAAGGCACAAATAATATTAAAACCATAAGACATATTTCCTGTTCTAAAATCTTCTTGATGCATTTCCATATTTTTGACCACATCATCACCATTGATAGCAACAACAATTTTATCATTTATCTCAACTGTCTTATTTTTTTTAAATCTATTTTGGATTTGATCAATAGTAGACGATAAAATAGAAGTAAATCTCAAAATACTATTTGTTCCAGAAATAATCCCAGCATTAAATGACGGAATATATGCTTCTGAAGCGTTAATCAAAGGGATTCCTCTAGGCTTAAATTGTTCACTAATTCCTTCTGTAGGTGCCTTAACTTCTATATGAACTTTTGTGCCGTCAATATTAAAAAAATAATCTGGTGCCGCTTCTCTAGGATCTCTTTTTACATCTATCCCATTTTCTGATAAAAGGTTACCTACTAGAACCTCCCAAAAATTTTGATGGCTGCCTTTATTTTTAGAATCTTCAAAAATATTTAATAGTTTATTTTTCTCTTCCATATGTTGAAGTAATTGCGTACATAGTCCATCATAGTACAACTCCCATTCAGATTGCGTACCAAAATCATGAAGATGTAGCATTGCATCATTATATAATGTTTGTCGAAACTCTTCTGTTTTCATAATCACTCCATCTATTTATATTACTTCATATATTATCAGTATAATTATAATATGCAAAACTTTAGTTTTTCTTCATAAGGATTAATTATTCTAAATTTTATGCAAAATGTTCTCCGGTATTAACTTTTTTATGGAGAATATAAAATGAAAATAACTCAAAATACCCAATTTAAAACTTTAGTAAAAATTTGGTTAGCACAAAAACAGCCGATGATTACACCATCAACTTATGCTAATTTTGTTTTGATTTCAGAAAACCACCTAATTCCTTATATGGGAAAAAAGAAAATATCAGCTATCACTGAGGCTGATATCCAAACATACATTAATACATTATATAATGAGGGACGGCTTGATAATACAGGTGGATTAACAGTAAAGACCATTCGTGATATTATTCTTGTCCTCCGGTTATGTCTTATTTTTGCATATAAAGAGCAAATAATTCCGATGTTAAACTGGGATTTAATTGAATATCCAAAAGATTTAGGAATAAAAAAGGTCATTTCGTTATCAAAAGACGAAGAGCTTGCATTGATCCAGTGTATCTACATGAAAATGAATCGTAGAACTGCTGGTATTTTAGTGGCTCTATTTACCGGAGTTCGTATTGGAGAATTATGCGGTCTACAAATGCGAGATATCTCTCTTATTGATAAAACGATAACCATTCAAAGAACTGTTCAGCGAATATATGATAAAATTAAAGGAACTTCATATGTTTATATTGGAGCTCCCAAAACAGCGAGTTCGTGTCGGACGATCCCTCTTCCATCACTTTTAATCAACATCATAAAAAAATATTATACTGACAATCCTAATCAATATTTTTTAACGGGACGCACGAAACCGACAGAACCAAGAACATATAGACAATTTTTTGCACGTTTTCTAAAAAAACATAACCTTAGAAGTGTTAAATTTCATGAAATACGTCATACCTTTGCTGTGCGAGCAATAGAAATTCCTGAATTTGATGTAAAATCTCTATCAGAGATTCTTGGTCACAAAAATGTTTCTTTCACACTTAATGTCTATGGACGAGCAAATATGCAGCAAAAAATCAAATGTATGAATTTGCTTAATGATCTGTTATAATTATATGCCCCGTTGAAACTATCTGCGGGGCATATTCTAAATATCTGACTAGATTAACTGTTTATTTACGCATCAACATTTAAAATTGTATAAATATAATTTAAGAGGCTGGATATGGAACTTGGAAAAATTACATATGTTGAAGATTTACGTGGTGTCTGGAAAAACGAAGCAAATGATTTTACTAAATGGTTAGCCCAAGAGGAAAATATCAATCTTTTAGGAGAAGAACTTGGCTTGTCACTACAAGTACAAGAAACTGAAGCTGGCGTTGGTAGTTATCGTTTAGATATACTTGCATTTGAAGTTTCCGATGATAACGATAAAGAAATACCTGTTATTATAGAAAATCAGCTTGAAAATACTAATCATGATCACTTAGGAAAAATTATCACTTATGCCTCCGGTTATGATGCTAAATATATTATATGGATTGTTCGGGACGCCCGAGAAGAACATATTCAGGCCATTAATTGGTTAAATGATAATACTGACGAAAGTCGCAATTTTTTCTTAATAAAAATTGAATTATGGAAAATTGGAGATTCTCCATTAGCCCCTAAATTCCAAATTATTTGCCGTCCAAATGGTTGGGGAAAGACCATAAGAAATAAGAGAATTTCTTCTGAACTTAGCGTCGCCAAAATGGTGCATTATAGCATCTGGAGTGATTTTAAGGATTACGCATTATCTCATAAACCTAAATTTAGTTTGAGAACCCCGAGTCAAGATCATTGGTACGATATATCTGTTGGTCGCTCTGGTGTCCATATTGCTTTAACGGCAAATTCTAAAGAACGTTTATTAACTTGCCAGTTTTACATCCAAAACAATCATGAATTGTATCATTTCCTTGAGCAGTATAAATCAGAAATTACGCAAAAAATTGGCTTAGACTTAACATGGAACTGTACAGAAAATAGAAAAGCTTGCTATATTGAAACAAGCAAAAAATTTGATGAACTGGTTACAGATAATACTTCCAACAAAGAGTGTCTTAGCTGGCTGTACAATATGACTAGCAAATTCTATGATGTATTTCCTCAATATTTGAGAAAATATAAATAATCGTCAAACCCTTTCCAGTTCACAAAACAATCCGCACTCTGGAAGTAATAAATCTTTGTGTCTTCCCGCTGTTGGGGCTAATTCATCCAAATAGAGCGGTTTGCCGTTAAATTTTAAGCAGGTGGATTTGCGAACACGCTCCATTTCGGCCGTTTTTTGGAAAACAACAGGAAAATCTTTCCGAATTTTATTCCAATACCCGGCGCCACCTTTAAAACAGCCAATGCAATTATTGTTGTGATAACCTAATGTGTACATTTTCGGAACATCAATTTTCTGTTTTTGCAAAATCCGCAAGCAATCATTTTTGTTTAGCTTGTTTTCTATAAGCGGAAACACAACATTTTTTGTATTTTGCTCACTCCAACGTTTCGCTCTGTTAATTTCCTTGGGAGTGTACTCAAAACCAAACACGTGTGTAAAATTCGTATAAGCGTTTTGAATTTTTTGCCGCACTTTCTTTTTTAACTCATATGTGCATGGCGCACCGTAAGGCGTGTTAAATATTTGCTTGGAAGCCACATCCAATGGAGATGCGTATTTTTCACTTCTGGCTGTTTGTATTTTTCGCCCGTACCATTTTTCACAATCTTTAATAAATCTTATGTTGTCGGGATGAGCAGCGCCAGTTTCAATATACCAGAGTTCCACATCATCGCCAAATTTTTCAATGGCCAATTTACAAGCCACAGCGGAAGTGACACCACAACTAAACCAACCTAAATATTTCATCTTATCAACCTCAAAAATCTCCCCTGCGCCAATTCGACACAGGGGATTGCTTTATTTGCCCTTTTTTTCACTTCTTACAATTTCCACAATGCCGAACGCGGAAACCGTCAGCGCGACAATATGTTCCACGAGTTCGGGACTGATTGCCACGCCAAGTCCGGATAACAGGCCAATTAAACCGCGCCACGTAGATGGCTGATTGAGTTTTAATAGTTCAATAAGTTTAAGCATTTTCATTCCTTTCATAAAAAAAAGCCCTGATCGGGCGGGTTAATAAATCGAGTTTATTCCTTGCTGGATTGTTTCATCGGAATAAGGCTGAGTGCCGTTTTCCATACGGATGACAGCCTTGATAAACACCGTCAATACGCCACGTTCCTCAATATCTATTATTGTGTCCGGAAAAACGCCGAGTTGTTTGGCAACCGATTGAATGTAGGCTGTTGTCTGATTTTCATTCGGTGGAGCGTACCGGCTGATTATTTGCCGCACCGTATTTAAACCGTGAATCCTCTTATAATTAATGAGAACCTTTGCCAACGCGCGAATACCGGCAACCGACGTTGTAAAAACGCAAAAGGACGGATCTTGCGATTTTCCGTCCTTTTTCAATCCTTGCCAGTTAGCACCCCAGCGAATGTTTCCAGGATTATTGTTTCTTATGCCTCTTGGTAACTGCTGATTCATTGTGTATCTCCCATATAAGTTGTCGTAAATCATCAATTTTCAATTCAAGTCGATTAATGTGCACTTGCGTGGCGTATTCTTTGGCGACCTGAACTTTAAAGTCATTCAATTCTTTGCGTACCTCGCCAAATTTGTAGACAAGCCATACAAAAGCCGGCACACATACGATTTGCAAAAATTGTAGCCAATCCATAATTTTCTCCTTAACTTTGATGCACCCGATTATCTTCTATCACCGCTGTAATCTCCACCTTTGTTGACCGAGGGCGAATACCCGTCACTCGTGCTAAAACACGCCATTTGTCGGCTATTCCGAAGGCAAAATGCGTGCGCTCCTTGTCCGTTCCTGTTAAAATTTCAATGTCAGGCTCGTCCGCCAATAAAACCTCGTTATCATAATCAGTCGGCATAACAGCATACGGTCCCGCCAGCGTGCCGTCCTTTTTACGAAGAGCCAAATAGTTCGCTTGGCCGTCAGTAAAAGCAACCGGTTCGGAAAGCGTGAGTTTTAAGCCATCTTGCGCCAAAATCTCACCACCTTGTCCCCATTTGGCCATATCGTGTGTAATGGCAATAAGGTCACCATAGCTTGGAACAAGTCCCTCAAGTTCGGTTGTAAAGTTCACAATCCGCCGCCGATAGCGGTTTGCCAGAGCCATATAAACTGCTTCTCGGTGCGCTTGCTCCTTGTTGGTACAGCCAAACAACTCCACCGTAGCGGTTTTATCCGAACTTGAACCCTCAAATGTTCCCGTAACCTCCGAGGTTTTCCATGTTCGTTCCGAAAAATACTCCACGCAAACGCTGTCTGCCGTATCTTCCGAGGGCATAACATATTGGATGGAAAGCGAGTTTTTGACAATATTGCGCGGCCCGAATAAGGCAACAGGCACAGTTTTCGGCTCATCTCTAACAAAGCGGACGATTCCGCCTTGAATAAACGGGATTGCACGTCCGACTTTTGCCGTACGGGATAAAGCCTCGTAAACAGTTAATTTGCTATCAAACACGGCATTAAACGTGTCGCCACGAGCAGACCATTTTTGATCCAAAGCGTATAAAGCCTCCAAATCTATGGATTTATCGGTCAGCTTCGCTCCGTACGAGGCTTTCAAAATATCGGCCAACGCCCAAGCGATTGAACGTGTTGGCTGAGGTGCGCTCCAGCCATGGTTTGGCGTCCAAGTCCTTAATTTGCGGGTAACAATACAGTTCACCATACGGGAGGAGCGTTGCGAAAGGTTGTCCGTTGCCCGCATAACCACCGCCAAAAGCGTCACATCGCCGTAGTTTTTCTCCGAAACAATGTAACCTTTGGCGGCACCCCAACGGATTTCGTGACCGGCACGGGCGGTTTCGTCCTTATCGTCCAAACGTGTCGCCCGAACTTCATACCTGCCTTGCGCCACCGCATACGAATATGTCCGATACATCGCATTATGATTGTTTGAAGTCAGACTTTCCGTTCCCAAAGCGAACCAATCTCCTAACGGTGCGTCTTCATCATCGACTAAACGGGCATCCACTCGCCATTGTATGGTTTTATTACCCATTGAACCATTATCGTTGGCATAGTAACAGCCACGTTGAAACGCCACATCAATCTCAATTTTATTGATAACACTTTCGGTCGGATTAAGCACAAATGGCCCGCAAATCGTACCTTTGAGAAGTTCCTGTCCTGCAACCTCGTTTGAGGTAACCACATCTTCATCAAAAAGGGTATTTTTCTCTCCCGGTTTAATGATTTGATAGGTTATCTCCTCAAAAGAGCCAATCGGCGTGTCCTCAATGCGGATTTGTTCAATATCATATTCGCCTTGCCCGATGCAATGGAGCTGATAAACATATTGTTCATCATTTTTGTATTTGTAGTAAGGCTGAGCGGCAAAATCAGGGTAGATTAAATGCTTGCCATATATAACAGGGATAGGATTTCCCAAACGAGCCGAATTTCCCTGTGCCTGCAAAGAGTAAGTCGGGCTTTGCGTATAGGCGGAAGAAGTCATGCCATTTAAGGTGGGTTTAGGTGTCGGCACAAGCGTATTGATAAGAATGCCACCGCCGATAGAAACACCTGCGGCCGCCACACCGCCCCAAACCGCGCCGTATGCCGCGCCCACCGCGCCGCCGGTGTAAACGGACGCCACCACAACGGCTACCATCATAACAACCTGCAGAGGGTTGGAACTTCCGCTACCACCGCCGAGCGGAAGTGAAACAAAACTCACGGTGGCATCAGGATTAAGCGGAATATTCCAATTTTTTCGTAAAACAGCTTGACCATCAACAATACAAACAACCGGCAGGCTGAAATCGACATCTTGTCGCTCCGCTATCAGATTGATTGTGAGTTCCGCTTCCGTTAAGACACGACTTATCCGCCCCTTATTTGGATTAAAAGGGTTTGTGAAGTAATTAAAATAAACCATTTAAGAACTTTCTTTTACTCGGTAATAACTATCAAGAAACCATCCGCAAGCGTTAAGTGACGTTATATTTTGAAAAACGACACCATTACCACGCACGCAATGCAGCACGCCACCGCCATCAACATCAAGCCATAAGCCGGCATGAACAGGATGTTTCGCTTGACGCATTAAAACAACGTCCCCTCCCCGAGGGTAGGGGACTTCCACAAAAGCGGTAAAAGCCAAATCCGTCCGAAATGCGTGCAAAACGTCCCGTAAACATTCGGGATTAACATTTACCTGTGGCACATTGTGTCCGTACTCGTGCTTAAGCACATAACGAACAAAGCCCCAACAGTCAAAACTGTCAGGGCCTTGCGCGCCAGCCACCCACGGGCGACCTATATATTTATTTGCAAAATGAGGCATCTCCATTTAAAGATAAAAAACTCTAATAAGTAATCTTAAATGCTTTAAACTATAATTTCAATTGAAGTTATTCTTCGTACCGTACCATTGCCTGATATAAGTTAGCATGGTTTTCAGATAAATGACCCGAATCGTCTTTTAATGAAAGTTTTCCAATTGCAACACCTCCCAAAGGTTGAAAACCTTCTTTAATACGCCGATCAACCTCATTATGAATTTCTAATACAGTTCTGCCTACTACAATGACATATTCCAATATTTTTTTAGCCATTTTTTATTCTCCCAAAATATTAATTTTTTCTTTCATTTATCTAGGTATTAAATTTCAAATTCGCAAGAGCATATCGAAACTATCTACTCAATCCCGGATATTTTTTGACCGTGTAGTTTTCTGCAGGAAAAGACTTGTTGCCAATGTCCATCATACGGGCGGTTGCTGAGATTTTAGAAATATCAGCCGTAATCTCCGTAATAACCAAGGTTATCGGCGGATTCATCTGCGGACAGCTTAAATCATTGGAAAGATACGGGCGATACGTCATCTCAATCATGTCTTGGGTTTCAACGGCTCGGTCAAGGTATTGAATAATTTCGGTTGAAACATTATCAAGCGTTAAGGTTATCTCTGGCACAGGAATTGTCTCAACGGGCGGAAGCTCCAAATCAAACCCCATTGCGATAAATTCTACCGCTTTGCCTGCGTCAAGCAGCGCGGAATCTTCAAGCGTGCAAATATGATTGATATTGTCCCGCACCACCCGAATAGCTGTCGGCTCGCCATTCTCATCCACAAAAGATGGATGGCTCAGTTCCAATGTATGCAATAAAATCACATCGCTCGGTGCAGAGGCGTAGGCCTCTTTTAAGGCTTCAGATAAGGTGTTGTCAGTCATCAACAACCTCTGGTTTTGGATATTTTGCTTTAATCCCGCTAATTAAATCAAGCCAATCAGTCTTCCCGTTTATCTTATCCCAATAAATCATATCCAGTTGATCGCTGATATCGGGATAAGCCGCAATTCGTTGATCAACATATGTCGGAGCTGGATAACTGGCAAAAATCGGCGTAATTTTATTTTCAAAGATCTTATGACCAGAAACATACTGCCCCTCCGGTGGTTCCAGTTCTTCCAAAGGCAAATATCCGGCCGCAAGAACAGCGTTTTCGTCATTAATCCAGTTTGACACGCCATTTAGATTAATCGGCGCATACTCCAATGTTCCATCTTTATTGAGTTTGGCATATTTGGTCATTATTCCTCCTTATAATTTCAATCCGTAATATGTGAGTTTAACATAACCAGCTTTTCCTGCATAACCGGCACCGGTGTCACTTCCTTGCGCAATTCCACCAGCTCCAGGACCAGTTGTCGTGTTGTTAAGAAAAGACAGACTTGTTTCTTGTCCGTCAGTGGTTCTACCTAGAAGAGTGTTGATATCATTAAATGTGTAACTAAGCGTTCCGGTCGTGCCTCCACCGCCACCGTTGCGACGTCCATTTCTTCCGGCTCCGCCATTGGCGGTAATCGAGCAAGATGCGCCGGTTATAGAGGATTTTCCGCCAGCCGAGCCATTATTGTTACGAACATACGCGCTTGCGCCGGCTCCCGCCGCGCCCACAACACAACTATATGTGCCTTTTAATAATTTTGCCCGGGCGTGAATACCTGCGCCAGCACCGCCAGCGCCATTTGAACCACCGCCGCCTCCACCAACGCACCATATGTCGTAAACCCCGGTTTCAAGGGTTACGGAAAAAGTTCCTGCGGTTGATTTTTCTAAAAGAACTTGATTTTTCTTATATGGATCAAGCTTTTTTAACAGTAAATTTTTACTCCACAAATTCATCATATCACACCTCAAACTCTAAGATGCGAATATAACTTGTTGTTTTTACTAAAAAATTCGGGGGGGGGACGCTCTGCCGAGCGTGGATTTATCTTGAATTTTAACCATTTTCAGCTCCTTTTTATCCTTTTTTAATCATGGAAATCGTGATATAACCGGTTCCAGAGCGAAATCCTTGCGTGTGCGCGACATTAGAACAAAGAGATGAATCCGCAAAAGACGAACCACCTCCACCCCCTGCGACATAAGCTCCATTTTTATTCCAATCCCCGGCTCCGGAACCACCACCATAATAACCAGCGCCACCGGCGCCTGTGTTTCCTTCATATCCGCAAACGTTTCCATCACCGCCCAAGGCTAGTTTTCCAGCTGAACCATTGTGATAATGCCCGACAGACACAGGCGTTCCAGCGCCGCCATTACCACCCGATGAAGGCGTTCCTCCTTTTCCCATGGAAGACGCTCCGTATCCTTTTCCACCATTGCCGCCAGTCAAACCTCCGCCAGCTCCACCTGCGGCCTTTCGACTAGATGATGAGCCACCACCACCGGCAACAATAACTCGATGGACGTATTCCGTTCCTCCAACACGAATATCACTCGCATTGTATGACGCTGTGTATTCATTAGTCGGAACTGAGCCAACCATCAGATATAATTGTTGATTTGGCCTTACGGACAGGTCGCATTCAACACGTCCGCCCAAACCTCCGGAATTTCCGCCTTGACTAGCAACAACATCCACATGAACTTTTTTTATACCAGTGGGAACAGTCCATGTTTGAAGCGACGCATTGGCGGAAAATGTAATGGGCTCAAATTTTTCTTCACCACCCATAAGTAATTTTTCGCTTAATAGATTAGTCATCATCCAGCAGCTCCCTTATTCATCACGCCGACAACCCAAGCGTTCATTAAATTGTCATAGTCAAAATAACAGTCATAGTTTCCAGCAACGATTTCAGGTGTTTCCTTATTAAAGAAATTGGTCGTTCCCCAGTTAATCGTTGGTGTGCCAGTTACTTTCATCATGACTTTGATTTGGTTAAACACGTTTTTATTACTTGGAGTTGGCAATGAAAATGTTGTTGTGCCCGTCACAGATAACGTATAGATTTTATTAACCGCCAACGTGATTGTTCCGGAAGTGGCTGTTAAGGCAGTTATGGACGGTTGAAAATTATCAACATAACTTTTCTGCGCCGTGGAAACAGGTTTGTCCGCGTCAGAGGTGTTATTCACATTTCCAAGGCCAACTTGCGTTTTTGTCACTTGGTGCGGATTGGATACATTTTCCGTGTGGGCGTCTATATCAAATTTTTCCTCGGTATATGGAAGCAAATACTCGCCCCGGCTGTTTTTCAATAAAACCTTTATTGCTGTAACTTCTTTTGTAGCCATAATCACTCCATATAAAAAGGGGCGAAAAATTCGCCCCTGAAATATTTTTAACCAATTTACGCCAATTCTTCATATGACAAAGCGTCAGTAATGCCATATCCCGCAAGGGTTGTCGCCTTATCAGCTTTGCCGGAAATGTCTTGATGCTCCTGTAAAAATCTATTGTCAGCTTCAGATTTAGTGTAAGATTCGCCTTTCAACGCCACCACTTCCGTGTCAATCGCCACAGAATTGCCGGTAATGACAATACCGCTACCCGCCGAATACACATCCACCAAATCGCTGACCAAAATGTAAATATGCTCATTGTCGGTATTGGCCAACAACAAATCAATGTATTTGTCGCCAACTTTATAACCTTGAACAGGCGTGTCGTCTGTGACCACGGTCGAGACCTGCCCAGATTGCACAACCATATCTTTGGCAATATTGATTTTGTCACCAACAGGCGCGCCGTCTTTAGTGAGCTGATAAGTGGCCGAATATCCGCTGTCAGCCGTTTCAGATTTGGCCAACGAATACACAGGCACATTTGGCACAGAGATGTCTACTTCTTTAGAAACAATCTCCAGTTCAACGCCGTTAACCTTGATTTTTTCAATTCGGTTAACCTGAGCACCGGCTTCCACATCGCCAATCGGCTCGCCAGCGTCATTGATAATTAGGCTCGTTTTTGTCACCGGATACAGCTTGTTGCCGTTGCCGTCTTTAATGTAAATATTTTTATCTGTCATAGTTTCTCCTTTCAAAAGATTAATAAATTATTTGATAACGCTGTATGTCATCGTGTCCGGGTAAACGAGCGTGAGTTCTATCTTGTCATCGATAATCGGCTCGTACGCCACACCATCCAAAATGCCATGCCCCGCCAAAGTATCGGCTTTTTTATCCATTCGGCCTGCGATTTCGGCCGCCGCTTCGGCATAGTGCTTGGAAGAATAGTTAAACCCCTGTACCGGACCATCTGTTTTTATTGCCCACGCCTTAGCTGTTTCAGCCGCGTCTTGAGCTTGTAAAACCAGGTCATCTGTACCATTTTGAATATATTCTCGGATTTCTTGAACTGTTTTGGCCGCGCTCGGCACTTCGCCGTTTTCGGTTATGACAACGGTCGTGCTGTCGCCGTGCGTGATGTCATGTAAAATTTTCGCATCCGCGTCGACAATTACCCGAATATCATTAATGGCTTTGGCAACAGAGGGAACTTTGCCACCCTCGGTGTCAACCTCGGTTGCTATATCTCCATGAACAACCTCGTGCAATAGTCCTGTATCAACCTCGGCTCTATCCACCGCGGCGTTTAATCGTTCTTGCATATTTGGCATGATAGCTCCTAATTAAGTTTGCGCGGACAAGTCCGATGCACAAAGATGTGAAGCTTATCAACCGTAAGCTCCAACTTTTGAAAATCGGAATCCAAGATAATATTCATTGCGTCTTCCGTGATGGTCGGTCGATCACGAATTTCAAGCTCAGATGTGATTTCCCAAAGCCTACCTGCAAGAATGCTCGCCTGAAACTGCTGTGTAAAACGCGCGTCTTGCTCGGTTAATCCTATACCGCCCAAAAGCGTGATTGAAAACCATTCAGCGCCTTCTTTGGCTTGATATTTGTACCAAGCCTCAAACAAGCAAAATTGCTCATGATTCATAACCCAGCGCACGGAAATTTTAGACGGTGTTTGCGTGTATCTGCGCCGTTGCCGTGCGGGACCGGATTCCATATCGGTGCGAATAATCGCCTCATCCGGACGAATGGAATAGTTTTGAACCGTGGAATACGGCAGTTTTTTAGGAAATTTTATTATTGTCATTTCATTCCTTTTGTTATACATGTACTCTTCAGGAGGAATTATGACTGAAGTTTCATGGAAAATAACATGCGATAATTGTGGGCAAGAACTACAAGAAACTGAAAAAAATTGCCCAAATTGTCATAGTAATAAAAGAACAGCACTTCTTCAAATAAGTGAAAAAATGCACCTTGCTACTAGTGAACGTTTGAAAGTCAAAAACAATCAGTATCCTAGTGATAAAAAATTGCGTTATGATTTAATGCAAGGAAATGTCCCATCTAAGAAAACTGATAACGGTCGCGCAAAAATAAAACGTATCATTGATAAAGATAATGACTATTACTATGAACATGTAGAAGATTGTAATGGAGCCGTAATACATCATTGCGAGGAAGCTCTATCCAAACATTTGAACCACGGAACAGCCAAGAATTCTAACGATAACTCCCATACGCCGGATTAAGACCATATCGTTGTTCCAAAATCGGAGACAGACCTTCGCCTTTACCGATATTTTTGCCAATTGCTCCCTCAATTTTCTCAATCATCACATCAAGATTGAACGTCCCATTGCCCTGATCCGTTTTTTTGACTGTCGCTTTAACTTCTGAAGAAGCGTTGTTGATCACATTAACATTAACGCTGACGCGCGCTCCAGTATCTCCCAAAGCTTTCATTTGTTCTCTGGTAAAAACACCTTCGCCACGCTTGGCGATAATCGGAACTTCATCCCCAACGATGCCTCCGCTGTGAAACCTCGGCGCATTGCTAAACACCGCCGGACTGGCGTAGGTTGTTCGTAGCGCGTCAGATCCGACAATTCCACCGCTGTGAGCGGTCGCAAAACCCAAATACGAGCTTAGTCCATTAAACAAAGGTTGCGTGATGGACTGCCGAATTGCAATTTTTGCAAAATCGCTGACAATCGACTGCACCAAATCGGCAATATTCGCTTTTCCCGTAGCGACAAAGTCTGCAAGGATATTTTCCATGTTATTAAAAGCGTTTTTGACCGAGCTCTCGGCAAGGCTTGCAAAGTCATCAAGCTCTTTCTTCAGATTGATAAAGCCACGCTTAAACCCGTCCTGCAAAGATTTTGACGATTGAAGTGCCGCTTCATCGGCTTTTTTAATCATCCCCTCATAAACTTGCTCAATTTGCTCTTTGTATTTCTGATAATCCGCTGAACTAGCGTCAAGATTCTTCAGAGCGTTTTGTCGCCATTCGTCCGCTTTAACCATTGCTTGTTCATAGGGCGTTTTAAGCTCCAAAATCTTATTTTTGATGTCCTCAATGTTCTTTTTATACGCATCCACATCAATCGAAATTGTAGGTGTAACTTCGGTTTTAACTTCTTCTTTCGGTCGAAGTTCAGGATTTTGCAGATATTTAAGTTCATCTTTTGCCGCCCATGCGTCACGATAGGCCGCTTTTAAGAGGAGTATTTTTTCCTGTATTTCATCTGCCTGAGGTTTAAAATCAGGAAATTCGGCCGCAAGCTCCCAAATTTCATCTTGATACTGCTTCAAATCAATTCTTGATTTTCGAAGTTTATCCGCTATGTCTTTGGCATAAATATCATAATCCTTAAGCATGGAATTAGGCGTAAAGCGGGTCATAAACGACAATCCGCCGGTCTTTTTTAGCTCCGCTTCCAAATCCTTAATATTTTGTTCAGCAGTCTTAAGTTTCAATCCCCATTCAGCCATTGCCATGTCTTTGGTCTGTTGGGCTGAAAATTTAGATGCTTCTTCCGCTGTGGCCTTGAGTTCATCTTTAAGCTTTTGCAAAGTTTCAGCATGGTCTTCCGCCGCGCGTTTGGCAACATCGTGGCTATCAACGAGCTTGTAAATAGCCATTCCTGCCAATATTGCTAAACCTGCCGGACCGCCGATAAGAGCGAGCGCACCTTTCAAAACCCCGGCGGCAGTGGCCGTAAGAGCCATTTGCGCCGCCGCCAATTTGGAAACTCGGCTCATCATCACAATACCGACAATGGCGGATTTTGTTGAAACACTTAACCCAGTCATTGCCACTTGTAAATAGCCGACACTAGCCCTTAAAGCCGTTATTCCACCAAGAATAGCCTGAGATCCGAACCTTGCGCCGAGAATGGTTAATAAAACATCAGCATTCTCCGCAAGTGTGAAAAACGCTTTTGAGGCGGCTTTCACGGCAAAAGTCAGCGTTTTACCGATTGTTGCCGCCGCGCTACCGCTTTTTTCCACCAGTTCATTAAATTGCGTAAAAGTGTCTTTTAAGGCATCGTTTAAGCCGTTTTTACCGATGTCGCGGTACATCTTCTCAAAGCCGTCCTCAATATTTGAGAGAACACCGGACATTGTTTTCATCTGCTCTTCCATCGCTCCGGCAAAGTTGACATCGCCAAGCGAACGAAGATATTTTTCAATCTCGGCGGCGTTTTTCTTAACTTTTGTCGTAACGCCCGCAAACGTGAAGCTCACGTCCTCATTAACGACTTTTGCTTTGATGCCGAAAGTTTTAAGCCGTTCAAACTCGCCAACCGTTGCCGCCGCCACCGCTCCAACGAAATCAAGAATGTTTTTGCCAAACGCCGAAGCCGTGTTGCCGTAAGAAGTCAAAGCCGCCTCAGACGGTTCTAATCCCAGAGCTTTAAGCCGAATAAAAGCCTCAACGATTTCATTTAATTGATAAGGCGTGTCAATCGCAAACTTCTCAATCAGTGCGAAAGCCTCTTGCGCGCCTTTGGCCGAACCGGTAACGGTTTTAAGCGAGCCGGACAACTGTTCAAAAGAATTGTTGGCATTAAAAATCGCCGAAAAGGTGTTTTTCAACCCCTGAAATCCGAGATACGCTCCAAACAAAGCCGTTCCTTGCCGAATAACCTCGTTAAAAGAGCGTGCAGTCGCATTAAGAGCCTTCAGATTATCGTTGGCAGGCGCAATGACTTGCGTAATCTGCCGAAAAGCCCGATCGCCATCAGCTCCGAGAGATTTAAACTCCCGCCGAACCTTATCTCCGCCCACCGCTTCAAGCCGTATTGATAATTTCTTCGCAGCACTCATTTTGTTTTTTCCATAACAAAACACCCCAAGCCCTGAGCCTTGAGGTGCCGTAAGATTGTAGAAAAAATGGTCTATTTTTCTACAAATTGTTTATTTCATTTTCCAGTTCAGATAGGTATTTGACGATATCATTCCAATCAGGAACTTCACCATATATCATGCGTTTCATTTTGGAATAGTCGTCTTCCAATACTTTTATGTTAGCGCTTGATGGAATTAACTTCATTGTTCCGGGAACCGCTTCATCATATTTAGCCCAACCACGGGGATAGAATCTCTTCTTAAATAAAATCACTTCTTTCAAAATATCTAAATTTTGCAAAGCTTCAGTTTTGACATAAGTATGTCCCATTTTATAAATATCATAATAATGCCTTGAATAGCGCACAGGAACGGCACTACCTATCGGCCGATGCGCCTCATGGTGTAAAATTGTGATTTTTTCCCAAAATGTTCTCTCGGGTTTAATGGTTGTGATAATCGGTTTGCTTAGTTCTAACTCCGGCAAATATTTTCCAACAAAAGAATCTATCTGGTATTGTTCATGCGGATTCCAAAGAGCTAATGGCCCAATTTCTAATTTTATGGTTGGTTGAATATAGCCATAATCAAATAATCTTGGAAAAATGATATGTAAAACATGTTTGTCTGTTTCATCTTCCTCTATCTGACAAACCGGTGATATAACTTTACGAATCATTTCTTTTAATTCGCCCGAAATAAATAAACCTGCACGTCCTTCAATAACAGTATTAAAGGCGGCTTGTTTACTGTTGGAAGATTTATAAAGTTCTTCATCTTCTTTTATCACAGTGCTTTGTGCTAATATCAAATCAATATCTTCAGAAAAACGCTCAATTAATCCGAAAATCTTAGAGAGAGAAGTTCCGCCCTTAAAGCACAAGATTTTATTCAAATTAGCATCAGCAAAGATTTTGCCTAAAGCCCATGAAACCCAAAAATCCTTTTCCACGATATGTGGTTCCAAATGCGCCTTATGTGCAGTTTCCAAAAAAACAGCTTTGCGTTGTTCCTTTTTTGCAAGAGCAATTTTATCCATAGTTATTCTCCTTCAGCCCAATTAGCTGCTTTTTTCATAATATTGTAAATCCACATAGTTGCTCTAGCACCGTTTGTAAGAATAGAATTCCATTCTTTTTTTGTAAATTTATGTGCTAATGTTTCAATAAAAGCATCCGTAATCTGCGCTTCACCAACGGCTCTAATAGCTTGAATAATCAAAGCTGTCGTTTCATCATTGGCAATTATTTCCTTTTTGGCAATATGTTTAAATTCTATTGTTAAGCCTTCAGTCGTATAAATTTTGCTCGGACCATCAGACAAATAAATAGGTTTTGCCACCATTTGAGTGGATAATCCTAAATAATTAAGAGCCGTATCTCCATCAGGAAAAATAACCCAATTAAACTTTCTGGCAATCGCTTTAGCAATTTGATTAGTATCCGGAGCAACATTTTTCTTTAGAATATTACTATACATCGGATAATCATATATTCCCCTAAAAACTCGACGGATTTTTCCTTCCTCTGCCAATGTAGATAAGGCAACATCAAGCTCTCCACGCTTGAAATCTTTTGAAAAATCAATCGCAGAAAACGCCCAACCTGGTTTATGGCGATGTATTTCCAATAGAATTTTTTCTTTGTTTGTCATGATAAAGCTCCTTTCATTTTTAGAAATATATACCATTTTTTCTAAAAAGTAAAGAACTTATATTCGAATTATGAAAACACAATAACATATTGAAAGTAATAGAAATATATTTTTACTGCTTTAGAAATATATGCTGTTTTTTCTAAAAAATATTATCATTTTTATTTTCATCCAATCCATTTTTCATACCTGCAATCCCAACAGGCAACAATTCACACATTATTTCCATATCAAAGTTAAGGTTTCGGGCAATATCCAACGCCATAGATAAATCAGGCTCCGGAAGTTTCAACAAAACCTCCCAAGCCTGATAGCCAACATCGGTTTCCAAAGTCGTCTCGATGTATTTGCATTTGTGGAACGGACAGAGCGGAGTTAACTCTGAACATCCTTTGCAGTAGCTTCGCCCATCGCCGAAGTGCCATTTGGCGCGGGCGTTGAGGCGTTTTTTTCTGCTGCCAAAATTTCCTGCAAACCGCAATATTGGTGGCGGAAATTCTCAGCCACCGCCCAAAAGTTTGAGAACAGCTCGTCAATTTTAGCTTCTGTCAATGGTGCTGGTTTATCTTCTTCCGCCTCTAATACTCCCGTCCACTCCAAAATACCGGCAATTCCAAGCCCGATAAGGAGATATTTATCCGCCAACGCCTCACGTTTAACAGGATTTTCAATATCAAGCTCGTTGAGAACACCAGCTTCTTTATTTGCTTTATAAACTTTCGCCAATTCAGCCAATTTGCTGTTCATATAGGCTTTTGCTTCATAAAACACGGCGGAAGTGCATGGTTTTGCCTTAACTTTCACGCCATAACCCAAATCCAACCAATAAGGCTCTTTGCTTATTTTTAATTTTAACATTTTATAAAACTCCTTGATTTTGAAAATAATTCAAGTATAATTCAATTAATGCCGTTGTAAGCTATGCAGTGGATGCTGTCTACTTATGATTGGAGAAAGGCATGGGTGCTTTTCTTTATCCTTTTCCCGAAGGAGGCACTGGAAATAGTTGATAGCCCTTAAACTTTGCCTATTATGGGAAGCGAGAGATAAGCTGAGACGAGTTTCACCATTAGCTTTGAACTGAAGTACAAAGTTCATTGCAGGTGGTAGCAACGCCACTAAAAATAAGTGGGTTTAATAACCCGCCGGCGGGTTTCATTAGGAGTTACTCACATGAAACTCGTTATATATTTGACAGTAAATGTTGCCCAAATTATTTGTGCTATAACATTTCTGTTATCTATGCTAAAATAGATAGAGAGGAGCATTTTGCTCCTCTTTTCTAATAACTCTCCACATCATTTGTTAGTTTCACCGTCATCATCCGACCGATTTCCTCATTTTTAGCCCCTTGAAAGTCGTACGAGCACTCAATTCCATTCGGGCCGTCAATCGTTCGCTTTGGTTTCGGTAGATAAACTTCGTGGCAGACAATCTCTAATTTTAGTGTATCCGAAAGCTGATACCCGAGCTCGATATCAACCGGCGTTCCGACACGAGCCTTGTCCAACAAAATGTTATCGCCATATCGGGCGGAAATGCTCCCGGATAAACTGGCGACACCCAAATCAATGGCCTCAACCTTTCCATCATTACGGATTGTCTCAATTTTTTCGAGATTATTGGAATAAGTCGCGCTTGCCGCCGTGATATTGGCCAATAACGCGCCATTACTTTTTATAAAACCCTGAAATTGTGAAACTCTGGTGTATTTATAAACCTCAGGATTGGTGTCAATCGCTGTTGTTTCGCCAGATTCTCCTTGCCCGATGAGGTTTAGGGTTACCTGAGCTTCACCTGATCGCTGAAAATTAAAAGCGATACTGTTGGCTCTAACGCCCATAAAGCGGATAAATTGCGGCACTTCAGGCAAACTAACCTCCAAGGTATAACTCGGAATAACGATTTTACCACTTTCAAAGCTATGCGTGTAAACACCATCATCCACATCTTCTGTGCTTGGTATCCCAAAGATTGCCTTTAGCCAAACGCCGATATTCCGCATATCAACCGGCACGACCATGTCGCCATCCACATTGATTACATCCTGAAACGGTTGTGTCGGATCTCGCCCCAAACCCAAAACATTGGAGGACACAAGGTTCTGCTCACTATCAAGCGTTGTCGAGATAAACGGGATTTTACGGTAATTATTAGCGGGCATCTCACCGTATTCGGTTTCTTCCGCAAGCAATAATTGGGCGTTCCAGCCATAAGCTCTAGCCATTATTTTCTCCTTAATTTAAATTTGAATTTGACACATATTCCAAAACAAGCGGAATAATTGCCCCTTTAATGGTTAAACCACCATCAATCGCTTGCTCGATAAACTCCGGCGGATCGGCGTGCATATGGTCAATAAGCCCAGATAATGTGACATCAACCATCAGCAAACGTCCGATTTCTTCTAAAATGCGATCCAATCGGGCATCATTATCGGCGGCGGATGTTTGTTGAACCACCACTTCTATTTCCGCTCGGTGTTGATAAAGAAAGCATGGTGGAGATAGCAAAATAGTTGGTTCGCCGATATTTCCATCCCGTAAAACGACCAGTCCGCCATCCGGGATTTTAACCGGCAGTGTTTCATTACGTTTAACTTCTGCCTTTGTTAAAGCGGAAAGTCTTGTAAATAAAGCGTTTAACACTTGTTCTCGTTTACTCATGCCAATTTTCCATTATCAAAGACGGGACTTTTGCCTGCCATGTTGCGCTTTCACTTTCAAAATTAATGAGTTTCGGCATTTTAACCTGTGGCACAAGCCAAAATGCGATAATTGTTTTTTTACGCTGTTCATGCACCAAAAGAGACACGCCAACCGCGCGATAGATAAACCTGAGCCGAACACCTTTTGATTGCTCATACAGAGCCGGTGTCATTCTTTTATTGCGAATGCGTTTGGGGATAGCTTCGGTCGGAATGGCGAGCCAGAACCCGTTTGGCGAACGAATGACCGAGGAATACTCAAAACCCTCAAGGATTTTCTCGGCCTTAGTGTAAACAACTCCCGCCGCGCTAACGCTGTTTTTGCTTTTAGGGTACACATCACCACGCCAAGTGTTGGCAAGCCTGCCGCCAAGACCGGCGTTTTTAACTTGAGCCCGCAGAGATTGTTTCAAGCCGTTTGTCGCGGTTTTGACGCCATAAGTCACCGCTTTGGCGCAATTCTGATATTCTTTTTCAAGATATTCCTCCAAACTACCTTCCAATGCCGCTTTCATACGCATATCAAATCACAGCTCCACACCAATTGATGAATATCTTTAACAGGCTCCGAGTGTACGGCATAGTTTTCCTCTGCGGTTTCAATTTTATCGCCGATTTTAAGTTCCGGCGCATCGGAAATCCTTATTCTTGCCCGATGAGTTTCGGAGTGGGCGTTGATAAACCCCACTCCAATTACTTCATCTGGTTCATTTAGGATTATCCGAACACTCCGGTTCTTGAACATCGCCGGTGTTCCCAACCTGTTGAACAGGCTGTCCACCGCCATTTTCATCGGATTTGCCATTGTTGTCTCCGCTCAATTGAGGTGTTGGCTTTTTCAAACCCTCGGCAAAACCAAGGGCAATAAGCCGTTTTGCTTCGTTTTCACTAATGTCGCAAACCGTATTCGGAGCGACCTGTTTTCCTTTACCAACCACCAATGTGATTAACGCCTTGATTTTCATGTCGCCCCCATTAACCAATGGTTACACACATGGAAGCGTTTGGACGATAAGGAACGACCAACGGCGCGGATTGCAACAACAACCAACGCACGCTCGGATCTTCCTCAATCCAAGACTTTGTAAAGTAGCGTTGCGCCGTCCAGTTGGCTTTTTCATCGTGGATCGCGCCATAACATCTCGTTCCTTCCAAACCCTCGCGAGAACCCAAAATGACGGTCTTTTCCGGCAACAGTTTGCAGGTCGCGCCTTTGTCGTCAACATAGGTGTCGTTATAAACCCAAATCGCAAAATCACCGATAGAGCCGGCGTAGCGGGCTTTTTCGTTTTCGCTGATAATCTGCGGATCAATGTTGATGGTGTTGTTTGTGCCACGGCGAATGTCCAAATATTTCTGAACAGTCGTGTTAGAACGGAAGATTTTCCACGCTTGCGGGTCCATAACCACGGTTTTTGCAACAACACCGGACTTGTCTTGCAAGGTAATCGCCCAATCTTCCAAATCGTCAACCGGATTAACTCCGGAACTATCCCAAGTCGCCGATCCGCTCAAGGCTTTTGTTAATTCGGCGTCACGACCAAAATCAACCGTCTGAGCCGGATAACCGTCTCCGGACACGATAACCTTACCAGTTCTTAAGATTTCCGCCGCCATCACTTCTTCACGGCGTGTCAAATTATCCAGCTGGTCTTTCAAATGGGTGGCGAGTGCGCGTTCATAACGTTGAGCCGGAGACAAGGAACCGCCAATAATCTCGCCGGCCATGCGTTTATACGGGATATTCGCGTCAAATCGGCGTTTATCCTTAACATATGCCGGTTTGAATGATTTGGTCTGATAACCACCGCCATCAACAACTTTGCCCGGCAACAGCGGAGACACAAACGGCGAAATGCGTGGCTTGCTGTCGGTCACATCAAAGAAAATCTCCTCTTTATCAGAGGTTTGAACATTCGGAAAGAATGTGTCGAGTAAAAAAGAAGGCGGAGTATGCAACCGCTCCACCACTTTTGCTAAAACTTGAGTAGAATAAATATCCATTTATTTGCCTTTCTGATTAATAAGGTTGGTTGTTTTTGATAAAAATGCTTTTGGCTCTCAGCTTGGCAATCAGAGTGTCAATATCAGCGTTAGCTTTGAGGGCAGCTTTATTAAACTCGCCGGTCAAATACACCACCGCTTGCTTGTCTTCCTCAGAAGCATCGACATTTTCAGCCAAAACAGCTTCTGGAGCGGCGGTGCTAATAGTCATTTTGCCGTCAACAAGCCCGCCCGACTTAAATCCTAAAACCGTGCCGCGTTCAAATTTGCCGCCTGAAATAGTCGCTAAAACAGCTACTCTCGGAAACTCTCCCGCAAAAAGGTTATCCGCTGTTGTTGATCCTTGATCCGTAAATCCTTGTACTGTCATGTCTTACTCCCTAATAAAAGAGGCGATACGCTGAGCGACCGCCTCGGGTGTTTCATCCATTGGTTCAATAGATGGCGAAATATCTGGGTTTTTAACTGTCGCCATCGCTTTTTCAAAGTCCGTTGTTTTGGCGGAACTTGGAATAGTGTCCAATATTTCCAAAATATCGGCAGCGTCCAAATCTGTCTTGGCCAAAAGAATTTGCGCCGTAGCTTCCTTTCCTTTGGAAATGTCGGTGGCAAAAACTTTGGCCATGCGCTCCCGTTCTGTCTGCCGAATTTCCTCGGCATTAATATTTATTGTGTCATTCATAAATGTTTTCTCCTTACTTAAGTTTGTTATAATAGCCTCAAACGAGGATAACCCATCCGCCAGACCGGAACGAACGGCTGATTTTCCAACCGAAACATCGCCTGCACCAAATTTTTCCACCACATCAACAGCCGTAATACCGCGATTACGCGCCACTTTGGCAATAAACACCTCTGCCAGTTCATCAACTCTGGCTTGAATCTTGGCTTTACCTTCTTCGGTGTTGATATTCGGACGTTTGTTAGGGCTTTGCGAGGACACAATCTCTATTGTTTTATCCTCGTCATCCTTTTCAAAAATGGAAACGACACCGATAGAACCCAAAATAGCTGTATCCGCCGCCAAAATCTTGTCACAAGCCGAGGCAATCCAATAAGCACCGGAACAACAAGCTCCTGAAGCGTACGCGATAATGGGCTTTGTGCCTCGTGCCTGATAAATCATATCAGAGAGCTCAGAACATCCGTTTACTTCACCGCCGGGACTGTCAATATCAAGCAAAATTCCTTTAATTTGAGGTGATTGCACCGCTTTATTAAAGTCTTGTGCCAGTAACTCGTAAGAGGTTGCTCCGCAAATCCGTGTCATTAAATTCGCATACCGAAACAACGGCCCGGACACCTTAATAACAGCAACGCCGTCTCTGATTGAGGCGGCGTTAGCATCTTTCATGTCTTTACCCATCTCACGGGCTATGGCATCACAAGTTTTGCGATTTTCCCTCGCAATATCGGCCATCGTTCCCATCATCTCCGGCGTTATCGCCCAAATTGTTTTGTTGAGTATTTTCATTAATTTCCTTTCAGATATGAAAAAAGCCTCAACTAAGTGAGGCCTAAGTATAATATTAGAAATTATATCATTTTTTCAGGATATAAGAAACGCCACGGGTCGTTCCCAATTTTGTTAAAAATCCTTTTTTAACAAGATTCTGAACTGATTTTCGAATTGTTTCTGCATTTTTACCTGTTTTTTGAACAATTTCAGGCATGCTTAATTCAGTCTTTTCTGTAAATAAACCTAAAATTTCATGCGCTGTGGAAGATAATTTTTCCATATTTGTCTTCTGCAAATTTTGCATCTTATCTTCCAAAGCTCTTTTTTGCTTTTGCAAAGAAGTAACAAAAAATGACAACCATGGTTCGTAATCGACCTTATCACTCCATATTGTTTTTTGTGTGCCGCGAAGTGCTCTATAATAAGCATCTTTATTAGCTTCTATCATTGATTCCATTGATGCATATGGCATATAACTGTAGTTATTTTTAAGCATCAAAAGAACTGTCAAAGCACGAGACATACGCCCGTTCCCGTCTATAAACGGATGGATTGATAAAAAATGCACAATAAACACGCCAATTGTAATTATCGGGTGTAAAAAACGATCGTTAAACGTGTCGTTTGTCCATTGTATCAATTCTTGCATTAAACGTGGCGTATCAAAAGGAGTGGCCGTTTCAAAAATAGTGCCGATTTCATTTCCTGAAGCATCATATGCCGCAACTCTATTGGAATCTGTTTTATATTCACCACGATGACGTTCATCTTTTGATGAGTATTTCAAGAGTATTTGGTGCAACTGTTTAATATAGTTTTCAGTTAAAGGGATGTCTTCATAATTTTCAAAAATGGTGTTAATCAAATCTGAATAACCTGCGACTTCCTCTTCATCTCTGGAACTGAACGATTTCTTATTGATATGGCTAAATAACTCTTCAATTTCAGCATCACTCATCTTATTGCCTTCTATTCTGTTAGATGACCCAACAGATTCTATTGTGGCAACTCGTTTCATAACCTTTAACTCTGCCGGAGTTAATTTGAATACATCAGAACGCCAAGAACCAATAAATTGGTCTATTTCAGCAATTTTATTCAACATATCCGGTGTAATTGTAATATCTTTTATCCTTGGCATATTATCTCCTTTTATTTTACCAAATATTACCAGATAATACCAAATAAGTCAAGAAACTATTCCCAAATGCCACAAAATAATTACCAAATATTACCAGATACAGCTGCTTTAGTTACCAGATACATTTTTTTCTTTCTCAGCTAGTGTATTTTTTTCATCTTTAAAACCTATATCCAATCCCATTTCCTTAAGTTTATTTTTCTCTCTCACCCGCTGTTCAACGACTTCCTCCCAATCCAAACCTTGAGAGGCGCACTCGTTTTCAAGGGTTGAAAGCCCAATCTCCATACGAAGCTGGCAAGCTTGCGCCTCTTTGACGGGATCAACCCAACCGCGCCCCGGTCCAATCCATTTACAACGGGTGTAAGCGTAGCGATTTGCATAAAAATCAGGCGCATCCACCAAACCCTTATTGACCATTTCCTCAAGCCACAGCTCATAAACAGGTGTAGCCCAATAATCTGCCAGCCATTGCCGCCGCCCGTTAAAATACCGCCACGCCTCCAAAAGTGCCGACCTTGCCGAAGAGTAGTTAGTTTTGGAAAAGTCCTTTAACAGCAATTCGTACGGAATATTTAATCCTGTACCGATATGCCTGAGCAAATTCTCCACAAAACTTCCATATGCCGAATTTGGACGAGATGGTGTAAACGGCGCGACCTTATCCCCGGGGAAGATTGGAATGATGGAGCCGCCCTCAAGCTTAACCTGCCAGTCTTTCTTGGCGTTCAGGTAATCATCGCTTGAACCGCCAAACAGCTCGTTAAGTTCTTCGCCGCCCATCGGCGTTTCAATAAAAGCGGCAATCATTGCGTTGACAATAGCCGCCTGAAGCTCTGACCGCTCATAGTGGTCAAGCATCTTAAACATCGGCATAATCGAGGATAGGATTGGCTTGCCGCGAGTTTGCCCGATACGATTGATGTCATGAACGTGCAAAATCCGCAGTCTGCCAAATGATGTAAACGCCGAAACACGCTCCCATTGCAAGCTTGACGACCAATAGTCGCCCGGATGCTCTTTTAAAATATGGTAGGCAATCGGCGCGCCAAACTTGTCAATCTCGACACCACCGCGCAACGTTTTTGTATCGGTACTGTTGTTCGGATTGGAAAGTCTGTCCGGCTCAACAAGCTGGATGGCGGTCGCAACCGCACGTTCAGGCAACCATAAAACCAATGCCAACGCTTCGCCGTTAATCAGGCAAGACTTGAAAATCTGTGTTGTCAGCCCATGAAAATTAAGATTTTTACCCGCATCACAGTTAAATGTTTCCGCCCAACTCCGCCATAAACCCTCAACTTTGGCTTGCCATTCTTCCTCCCATTCTTTGGTTTTGCACAACAGTTTATAATCAGGTTTAGCGGATAGACGAAAACCCGTGCCGACAATGTTATCCGCAAGGGTTTGCATCGCTCCGCTGGCAATCCCATGATTGCGGGATAAATCGCGCGAACGTGCCACCATGGTTGAGAGTTCGGGTAGCAAGTCGCTATCCGCCGAACCTCGTCCCGGTTGCCACGAGGCAATTTCTCGCAACGTCTGCGATGCTGCTTTATGTGATGTGTCTGTCATTAAAATGCTACCCTTATAATCCGCCGTCTCCCGACATTTGTTCCCTCAGCCGCCGCAATTTGCGACTTTAAGCTTGAGATGTAGGCTTCTAATGCGGTTCGGCTCGTTTGATTATAAGTAACCGAGCCGAAATTCCCCACGTTGACCGAGACTTCTTTTGTTCCGGTCAACAATTGGTGGTACGCATCTTCAGCCTCTATAAGCCTGATTTTTAGTGTTTTGATATCTACAGCCACGGATCATTCACCTTTGTTTGTTTCATCTGTATAAAACGTGTCGGTTTCTTTTTAGGCTTAGCTTCTGGCGTAGTCGGAATCAGAGCCTCTAACTCTTGCCAACCTTTCTCGCTCATTCGGTCTAAACCGTAAATCGCCGCGCCGGCACGGGCATAAACTCGGCAATCCAACGCTTCGTTACGGCGCAAAGGGTCTTTCTCCCAAACTGATTTCGGATAACCATTGCTGATTTTGATAACTTGTCGTTCCGAAGTCAGTTGTTTGAAATATTCCTCGGCATATTGTGGAAAGTGGCATTGTCCGAAACAAGACGCATCCTCGCCAATACGCTCCATTTTAAGCCACCGATACAATTCGGTTTTAATGACGGGACCGGAAATGTTCCAAACTTTTAAGCCTTTCTTTTTCGTGTCGGCTTTGGATGTTGACAGGAGCATCGCCGTATCGCGGCTTTGCCCTTTGATAGCCACCACCGTGCGCGGTTGGCTCGCTTTCGCGCCGCCACCGCCCCAAACCGCTTGGCTAAACTGTCGCACAAACGAATAAACATCTTGCGTCGCATAGCCTGAGTCTACGCACATTACCCGTATCGGCAACGTGATGCCGCTCTCATGCGGATAATCCCGATTAAGCACGTTTTCCAATTGTTTCCACACTTCGGGTTTGGCGGTGTCACCATCTAGCACGAAATATTCCACCGACCAACTTTGTTTATTGCGTCCCCAAGCCACAACCTCGCACTCAATGCGGTCTTTCTGAATATCCACGCCAGCGGTTAAGAATAATCCACCCATCGGAATTGTGCCAATCGGGTATGTCTCTCGTTTTTCATACAGGCGTTGCCATTCGGGCGCATCGCTTTCCGCCTCGTAAGTTTCGCCCAAGATAGTGTTGCGAAACCCTTGCGTTAAACTCGGGTTCGTTTTGGTTTTCTCAAAAATATCAACGCACTCTTTCCATGAGAGCCACCCCACAGGGGAGTAAAGCGAGGAAAGATGGTATCCCGCCGTCAGGCCATCGCTTGGCGCGGTCGCCTGCCAATGACCGTTCGCCAACATCTGGGTTTTGTAATGTTCGCCAATCAGTTTGCCGCAATGAACGCACTCGTACGCCACATTTCCATCTTCGGCACGGATTTGCGCCCATTCCAATTTTTGAAACCCGCCGCAATAAGGACACGGCACAAAATAATACCGCTTGTCGGAGTTCTCAAACTCACGCTCAATGTTTGACAAGCCCTTAATAGTCGGCGTGGAAACGAGAAATATTTTCTTGCGCTTGCTAAATGTTGCTGTGCGCCGTTCCGCCAGCAAAATCGGATCGCCTTCGCCATCAATATCCTGCGGGTAGCCGTCAATCTCGTCCATAAACAAATAACGCGCCGGCATGGAACGCAACCCCACCGCTGAATTTGCTCCCGTCATCACCAAAACACCACCCTGAAAGTCCTTAGAAAGCATGGTGTTGCCTTTGTCTCTTGCGCGCGGCGAGCTAACAATACCTTTTAACGCCGGACAATCCTCGATCAGCGGATCAATGCGTTGTCTGGAGTTTCTTTTGGCCATCTCGACCGTTGGCGACACCGCCATAATCGGACCCGGTGCTTTATGCATAATGTAGCCGAGCCAATTGTTGCCGCACTCGGTGCCGCCGATTTGCGCACCCTTCATAAAAACAACTTTTTGAATTGGGCTTTTAGGCGACAAACAATCCATAATCTCCCGCAAATAAGGCGTGCGAGCTGTCCGCCATCGTCCCGGTTCGGAAGCCGATTTTGAAGACAACACCCGATACTCGTCCGCCCAGTCGGAAACCGACATGTAGCTGTCCGGCTCAACGCCTTTGAAAAACTCATCCTCAATATAGCTTGCCGCCTCAAAGTTCTCGGTCAAGGAGGTCTCTGCTTTCGGATAGAAGTTTTCGGACATATTCATCAAGCACCGTTATTGTTTTGTGTTCATCGGTCTCCAATTCCGCCGCAATCAAAGCACCATAGCGTGTCGGAAACGAAATAAACAAATCCCGTAGCGAGCGGCCGAGGTTAAACGCGTGCGTTCCTGCCTTTTTGCGGTCAATTGTTTCTCCTGTTATCATTTTGAGTTTGGCTTTGGCAAGCATCGCCCGATAATAAATATCTGCGGTTTTGGCTTGCTGAAAACTGGACATTCCCGCTTTGGAAGGCTCGGTTGCTCCCTCAAAAAGCGGATCGGCTTTGCGGCTTTTAGCGGGATCGGTGTTCATAAACCATTCTTTGTTGGCCTCGTCAACGTCAATCTTGCCATCCGCCGTTTTATGAATACGTCCCGAATTAATCGCTGTTTGCACCGCGTTCAGCCGCACACCGCGCATTCTGGCATATTCCCGAAGTGATACTTTTTGCCCCATGTTTTGTTTCTGTAAAAGTAAAGGCCCAAATAATTCTGAGCCTTTTTAGATTATTCTTTTCTTTTTCGTGCATTATTACAATATCGATGTGTTAATCGTGCATTTTCTGGAATTGTTTTCCCTCCAAGCCAATATTGTTCTATATGATCCACTGCCGCATCATCAATATGCTCAATTCTATTACCACAAATTTCACATGTGGGATTATTATCAAATAACTGTTGTTTGAATTCTAATGTAAAACAACGCGGCTGTTTAGATGTTGTATTTAAAATATCTTTAATAAGTCTTTCTACGGTTTCACAACGGTATTGTAACATATCTTTAGAGCTTGTACTTCTGGATATCGCTTCAATAAACTTTTCATCAGTTGTCATCAAACCGATAATGGCTTCTCTTATTAGATCTTTAGTATGCATAACCATGTTAACATCTTTATCTCTAAAGGCAAACATAAGAGCGTCATATAATGATACATTAAATTTTTTACTTTCCCAATATCCAGAATTGTTAACATCATTACCAACATAATAACGTTTAAAAGCTTTATCCCCCAATAAAGAATCTATTATTTTCAATGAATTACGGAATGCAGCCAATAATTTTTCAGCATCCTCTTTAGAAATTTTCTGATATTTTTTTGCATCTTTATTCAAAAATGTCTTAATAGGAGCCTCATAATTTAGATAAGTTGCATGATATAAGGCTGAAAATCTTAATACTAGTTCCACATCTTTCATTCTTTTATCTGCTGTTTTAATACCTATTAACTTTCTAAAAGTCGTATTTTCAGCCATTTTCTTTAAAAGTTCTATATAATTACCTCGATATATGCAGTTTCTCAATTCCATGTCATTTAATGGAACAGACCCAGTATTCAATCTTTCAAAAATAGCAAACTTTAGGTCTTCGTCACTATCTTTTCTAAATGTAATTGTACGAATAGATCCATTCTCTATGGTTTTCATTTTATCATCAGGTAATTCTTTAAATAATTTTTTATTTAATTCAGGAAATGATTGAATACCAATCAACTTAAATTCATTTTCCATAAATAGCTTTACTGCAGTAAGACGCTGTTGCCCATCTATAACTACTTCTTTACCATTAGCTTCTTCTGCTAAATAAATTGTAGGCAATGGTATACCTAAAAGAATAGACTCTATTAATTTACTAGCTTTATGATTATCCCAAACATATCCTCTTTGAAAATCTGGCTGTAGATTTATAGTACCATTATTAATTCTTCTAACTAATGTAAAGAAATCAGGATCTGCTATATTTGTGTTAATATTACTTGACAGAAAAGTTTCGGTTGCTTCTTCAATCTCTGTATCATCAAAATAAATTTCATCTAACTCTTCTGCCATTTGTTTCATCCTTTTTAAATTTCTGTTATAAATAATATCATATAATTATTTTTATTTTATTAACACTCAACTTGACCGAGAGCTATCATTTTAATTGCACCCTCTTTGATAAAGGTGGCACGCCATTGTTCTAGTTTTTTTTCTTTAAGTAAACGCTCCATAATAAGGCCGTATCCTTTGGTATATTTTCCTGCCCAAGCAAACTCATCAATATCAAACTCGGCTTTTTTTACCAGTGAACTAGTATTGCACATCAATCCCTCAAAAACTT
>ERZ779869.879-NODE-879-length-30815-cov-3.758062_pt1 | contig 30815 bp, 31 predicted proteins | sample MGYA00511557_ERZ779869 | MGnify/ENA primary metagenome ERZ779869 (study PRJEB29588, sample SAMEA2154620) | human gut metagenome | biome: human gut; feature: human-associated habitat; material: faeces | place: Denmark | collected 2008/2010 ... | reverse complement strand
ATATTGTATGGGTGATTTGCATAACTAATTATTGATAAATTTCCATTTTCTAACGCAAAAAATGTCTGCCGATCAGGTATAATTTTACCTTCGTCTCGCATAACTGACTGGTTTAAATTATAAATTTGCGCCCAAGAAAAAACACCTGACTCTACATTTGAATAAGGGAAAAATTTAAGTCTATCGCTTGTATCACTCTCTTGGCGTTTAATGCAAGTTTCGACATTTTTTTCTAAATGTTCTGTAAACGTATTACTAAAAAATCTCTCATCTTTCAAAAAATAATCAAATAATATATCAAGCGGTGTACGTTCACCATTTAGTCTTGTTTTTATTTTTATATCTGGTGATGCAAGTGCAATTACCTGAATAGCATTATTAAGATCACCTGGTAATGAATACGAACATTTCATATATTACTTCTTCCTTTTCTATAATAAAAAATGACACCAAAAAATAGTGCCATTTTATAAGTTAAAAATCAGCATTGTGATAGACATTTTGAACATCATCTAGGTCTTCAAGTGCATCGATAAGTTTTTCAATACTTGCGACCTGAGAATCCGTTAGTACAATATAGTTTGTTGGAATCATATCTTCGCTTGCATCAACTATTTCAATGTTTTTATCCTTAAATGCCTTTTCGACATCAGACAACACATTAGGTTCAGTGTATACAACAAAGTTCTCTCCTTCATTAACAACATCTTCAGCACCTGAATCTATGGCAATTTCAAAGATTTGGTCTTCGGTTACATTGCCATTATTCTCAATCACTATTACTCCCTTACGATTAAACATAAAAGATACGCTTCCTGTTGTTCCAAGGCTTCCACCAGCTCTATCAAACAAATGTCTTACATCACCAGCCGTACGATTGCGATTATCGGTTAAACATTCAACAATAAATGCGACTCCTCCAGGACCATAACCCTCGTAGGTTATTGCATCATAGTTTACATTATCAGTTTCACCCATTGCCTTTTTAATACTTCTTGTAATATTGTCGTTTGGCATATTGTTAGACTTTGCTTTGGAAATAATATCAGCAAGTTTAGAATTGGTGTTTGGGTCACCACCACCTGCTTTAACCGCAACAGCAATTTCTCTTCCTATTTTAGTGAATATTTTTGCGCGTGCTGCATCTGCCTTATCTTTAGTTTTTTTAATGTTATGAAACTTAGAATGACCGCTCATACCAATTACTTCTCCTTACAATTTAATAAAAACATTAAAATGCTAGCACTTACGCCAGCATTAAGTGATTCCACCCTTTTATCCATAGGAATTGATACACTTGTTTGTTTTTTATTCTTAATTTCATCCGAAACTCCATTACCTTCGTTGCCAATTACCAGCGCAAAAGGACGGTTTATTTTGAAAGACTTATCAAAAACCGATTGTTTGTTTGCCTCGGCTATAACTATATTATAATTTTTTCTAGTACAAAAATCAACAAAATTCTCTGTAGTTGTTTTATATAACTTTGCGTGCATGATGGTTCCGCTTGCACTTCTTATTGTTTTGTCTGAATATGGGTCAGCACTATCAATTAAGACAATGTCATAAAACCCACTTGCAATTGCACTTCTAATTATAGTTCCCAGATTGCCAGGATCCTGCAGATGGTCTAGAACCAAAATATTGTTAGAACTGCAATTGGACAATTTATAAAAACAGGATTTTACAACAAGCATTATGTCTTGCGGTGAAATTGTAGATGATAAAAAGTTAAAAACTTCAACCGAAACACAAATAGTGTTCAAATTATTCACCAAAGGCAAATATTTGTCTTCAGCGCCTTCTTTTATTATTACCTGTTCAATTCTTTCTACAGAACTAGAAATTGCTTCCTTACAAACTTTTTCACCCTCTAAAATGAACAAACCCAACTGCTCTCGGTATTTCTTTACCGAGAGCGAGTGAATTTGTTTAATAGTGTCATTATCTTTACTTTTAATAAACTTCATAAAAATTTTATAATTAAAATAGTTTAAGCATTAAGAGCTTTTTTAGCAGTTTCAGCCAAAGCTGCAAAAGTTGCTTTGTCTGATACAGCAATTTCAGCAAGTGACTTTCTATCTAGTTCAATACCGGCCTTCTTAATTCCATCAATAAATTTACTGTAACTTAATCCGTTATTTCTTGCTTCAGCATTGATTCTAGCAATCCAAAGATTTCTGAACTCTCTTTTCTTATTCTTTCTTCCAACATATGCATAAGTTCCAGACTTCATTAATTGTTGTTTTGCAAGTGTGTATAATTTGCTTTTAGAACCTCTGTATCCCTTAGCAGATTTAAAAACTTTAATTCTCTTTTTATGTGCGTTAACGCCTCTTTTAATTCTCATTGTGTATTACCCCCTTTATTAACCTTGGTGACCTACTAGTTTTTTAACGGTCTTGGCATTTGCATCACTTACATAGGCGCCTTGACGCAACTTACGAGTTCTGCAAGTTTCTTTTTTTGTTAAGATGTGTGCTTTGTTTTGTTGTGCTCTTTTTACCTTACCAGATGGTAAAACATTAAATCTTTTTTTAGCAGCACTATTGTTTTTCTGTTTTGGCATAATTAAATTTCTCCTTGTTTAAATAATTTATTTACTTTTTTTAGCAGGAACTACCATAGCAACAACGTTCCTTCCTTCTACTTTTGGTTCGGTCTCCTTATCACCCGCTTCGCTTAACATTGAACAAAATTGATTAACAATTTCAATGCCTTTAGCGAAATAAGCCTGCTGACGGCCTCTCATTCTTAAAACAACTTTAACTTTGTCTCCATTATTAAGAAATTTTAAAGCATTTTTTGCTTTAACTTCCATATCATGAAGTTCAATAGTCATAGATAATTGAATTTCTTTAATTTCAATAGTCTTTTGATTTTTTTTAAGTTCTTTTAATTTTTTTGCTTGATCAAATCGATATTTGCCATAATCCATAATTCGGCATACTGGTGGTACTGCATTTGGCGATATTTTAACCAAATCTAGCCCAGCTTCTTCCGCTTTTTTGTTGGCTTCTGCACTTGACATAATACCAAGTTGCTGACCATCTGAACCAATAACCCTTACTTCCTTATCGGTTATGTCAAAATTGATTTCTGTTTCTATCTTAGCGATAATAAATATCCTCCCAAAAATAAAAAATTAGAGTGAAACAAATATTCACTCTATTTCTCCAAACTTAAACTTATCTGGTATTTACCAAAATAATAAATTATAATTAAGTTGTTACCAACAAAAATGTTTCATTCGGTTGGTGAGAAATATATTCTACTTGTTTCAATATGTATAATATACTATACACCAACCATTTTGTCAAGCATAAACGAACAAAAAACAAATTAAATTTACATCTATTTCTTAAAATGATTAATTAAATTCAAACTTCTAGATGTGTTTAATTCATTTAATTTTTCAGCAACCAACTTTGCATCTATCTGTTCAAATTTACCATCATTTCTTATTAGTGCAGATATAGTTTTAGATTTAGTCTCTTCATTGCCAATCACAAAAACAAAAGGCACTTTAAGTTGCTGTAATTCTTTTATAGGCTTAGTTGTTCCAACACTTAATGAAAGCTTAGTTCTTATGTTAATTGCATTTAAGAATTTAAATATTTTTTCAGCATAGGGTTTGCACTTTGAACTTTCATAAGCAATTCCAACTTGCACAGGGGCAACCCAGAATGGCAAATCACCATTAAAGTGTTCCAAAATTAGCCCTATAAATCGCTCAATACTGCCATAAATTGTTCGGTGAATAAGTAATGGACACTTAGATTGACCAAGACTATTTTCATAAAATAAGTCGTTAATTTTGGCATAATTTAAGTCAAATTTAAACACTCCAGTCTTCCACTCTCTATTCAACACATCTTTAAGCACTAATACTATTCTTGTTTCAGGATTGGCTTCGTTAACCGAAATTTTATAACAACCTTCACCAAATTTTTTGTTTAGAAATTCTATAATTGTAGATAACACAAAAGCACTATCATCATTTTTTTTAACTTCTTTTGTATTTAAAATTAATTCCGCTTTATATTTGATGCCAAACGCCTTATAAACTTTTTCGGTCAACTCAAAAATATTCTTTAATTCTGCATCTAGTTGTTCAAGAGCAACAAAAATATGTGCATCATCTTGCCGAAACTCCTTTAACTTGAATAAACCATTAAGCTTATCATTCTCTTCATCTCGGTGTAATATGTCATAGCAAGACAATCTAAGAGGTAAATCTTTAACGTCACGGGGCTTATCTTTATAATATATAGCCGATTGTAAACAATTTTTTGTTTTAACTGCCATTTCTGAGTCTGTTTTAAAAGAAGGCTCTTTCCCATCTTCACTTTCTACACTGACCAAAATTGGTGAGGAAATTTCGGTATAACCATATTCATTTTGCAAATTTCTTTCAAAACCAATAAGGGTATTTATTAAATTAACTCCATTTTGCTTCCAGTAAACCAAACCCGAAGTGTCATTTTCTGTTGAAGAAACAAATAGATCCAATTCCTTGCCTATTTTAAGATGATTTCTTCTAGAAGACTCTGCTAAAGTATAAAGATGTTTTTTTAGTTCTGCTTGGCTAAAAAAAGCAGTTCCATATATCCTGGTTAATTTTTTGTTACTAGAATCATTTTGCCAATACACTTGCTCAACCGACAGCAACTTAAACGCCTTAATAAATGACGTACTTAAGACAAGCGGACCTTCACAAATATCACTAAAATCGCCTTCCTTGTAGAGTGTTAAAAAACTCTGCTCGCTTAATCCCACCTGCTCTAACTTAAATGTTTCAGTTGTATCTTCTAAAATTGCAATTGCTTCGTCTTTTGAAATAACAGAACGTTCAAAATAAAAATTTGCCCTAATAATTTTTTTCATTTCATCTTCAATAAGGGCAAGGTTTTCAGTAGAAAAAGCCGTTTTAAAATCAAAGTCATAATAAAAATTATTACCTTCAATACCGCAGCCAGCAAGCTTTACACTTGGATACGCTGTCTTTACGGCGTGTGCCAAAATCTCACCAGCACTTCGCCTTAGAACAATTAAGGCTTCATCGTGCTTTTTTGTAATAATTTCTATTTTACAATTTTTATTAATAGTAGAATTTACATCTACAAGTTTTCCATTAACTCTGCCACAAATTACATTTTTAGCAAGACTAGCCGAAATACCTTCGGCAAGTTTTAATACAGTAGTGCCACGTGGTACTTCTGCAACCTCGTTGTCTTTTAGTGTAATTTTCATAATTCATTCCTTTTATAATGCTCTATGAAAATTTACATAATAAATACAAACTATTTCTTATGTAAGTTTTGGGCAAAAATTTCCGATACAATTGTACCCAATAAAAATAGTTTTGTCAAGCGCCGACTACGACTTTATTAGTAAAGATGGTTTTTAATGTATCTGTTAATTCGGGATTTTGTACATTGCTGTATTTAATTATAATGTTTTCAGGTGCTAAAATAATAAGTTCGCTAACTACCATTGCCAAAAAATTTGTTTCAATTTTTATAGGGTCAGTCAAATTTTCGCCCATTTTGTCACGCAAAAACACCTTAGAATTAAACACATAAACATAAACACTTTCTGCCGATGGCTCGGTTACTGTTATTAAATATTTTATTAATTCAACAAAACTGTCACTTTGAAGCATATAACACATATTTTGATGAAATAAATCACAAATTCCCTGCCACTTTTCTCTTAATTCAGGCATAAGAAAAAAGTAAACAGAGTTTATATTTATATGATCGCTTAGTTCTAATTTTAGCTTTGCCTCTTCTATATCCTCTTGTCTATCAAAAACTGCTAATGATTTACACAGCGCATCCTTATATTCACAAAAATTTTCAGGCAAATTTAAATGTTCATAAATATAGTTTGTCTTATAAAAAAGCACCAAACTCTCAGCCAAAAGTGCTGTTATTTTCTCTTTTTCACCTTTGGAACCCTTTTTTATGCTAAAAATAAGTTTAATGTTTTCATCATCGTTTTTTACTAAAACATTTCTTAGAAAACTTATTTCTTGTTCAAATTTTTTCCAAAAATATAAAAACATATCACTATTAGATTTAGAGAAAACTACACAATATTCACTCATAAAAAAATTCATACTCCTAATGTTAGTGTATGAATTTTCTATCTAAAAATACTACTCAAAAATTAATTAAATTCTAAATTTTAAATTATTGTCAAAATTCTCATTAAAGGCGACCATATTTTCTTGCATTTCAACATTTTTTTCGCCATAAAGTTCCGATATTTTATCTTTTGCTTCACCTATAAGTGAAATAAGATTTGTTCTATCAACTAAAATAACATTATTCTCATAAGCAACCTGTTCAGCTTCTTTAGTAAACTGGGAATTGGTTACAACCATACATTCAGTTGCATTGTAATGCGTCTTTGCAACAAGAACTTCTTGCACACTTTTTGAATTAACATTCTTAGAATAGCGCTTGGCTTGCACAACTATTTTAACGCCATCTTTGTTAAGTACAAGGTCGGCGCCGTAGTCACCTGTCCTTGCCGTAGTTTCAACGTTATACCCTAAATAAAAGAACATTGTTTTTAAAAATGTTTCAAACTGGTAGCCTTGCATAATATCAATTTTTTCTATGCTTGAATTGTTTATAAAATCATTAACTGTAAATTTATTTTTCTTCCACTTGGAATGTTTGACCAACCTTGCTATTCCCTTAAAAATTCCACTAATAATAAATAGTGGCAAAAGCACTATAAACAACAAACAAAATAAGAATCTTATTATAAATGGTTTCTTCATTTAACCTTCCTTTTAATTAATAAGTCGTTTGTTTCGCTCTTTCAATTTTTAGTTCTAATTTGTCCTTAAAATCTTGCATATTTTGCGGTGAAATATAAATCTTGCCCCACTTCTTTTTGGTATCTCCAAACCTAATTTCAAGTCTATTTCTTGAAGTTGCAAATGAAAATTTAAAATTTTTAACTTCCGTTACTTCTTTTATATCAATTAAGTTCACTTCTATTTTAATAAACCCTAATTTTGCAACCAAATATTCTTCACCAATTTCGTAAATAGCACCATAAAACATTATTAAAAATAACACTATAAAAATTGCCAAAATAGAGAATAATATAGCCACAATAAGATAACTTCCAAAGAAATAAGCATAAGCTACCAAGGCAGATATTATTATTGCAGTTAGCAAATAAACAATAATTTGAACTGATATGTCTTTTTTTGCGTTAAATTTCATTATAAATTACACCCACAATAATTTTGTCTGTAAATATTATATTTTTTACACAGCTCAATACTTCGTTTAAATCCATCTTTCTTTTTAAAATCGCTAACTAAATAATTAATATCAAACTTTTCTTCAAGAGTTTTACCAATATTATTTATTAATTCGGCATTTTTGTGAGGACTAACTGATAGCGTTGTTGCAAATAGTTCATACCCATTTTCTTTTGCATATTTAGCAGTCTGTTGTAGTCTTAGTTCTATACATGAAAAACATCTAATAGAACCTTCACCTAAAGTTTCTTTACCCTTTATTGCATTAAAAAAAACATTTGGATTATATTCAGCAATAACAAGACTTGTCATAGGGTAAACTTCTTTATTTAGTCTAATTAACTCTTCTTTCCTTTTATCATACTCAACTTGTGGCAAAATATTTGGGTTGTAATAGTACATTGTAATATCATATTTGTCTTCAGCCAAAAGCCTTTCTACAACACTTGTACTGCATGGGGCACAGCAACAGTGTAACAATAATTTAATTTTTTTCATATTACATTTTGTCCGGAATGTCTATTGCAAGACAATCTAGTCCTAAAGATATTTTATTCAAAACAAGTTTAGATAGCGAAAGTAAGCTGTTTCTTTTATTTCTATCTTGTTCGCTTAAAACTCTAACATTGTTATAAAAATTAGAAAAAGTACTTGCAAGATTATATGTAGCAATGCAAATTAGATTAGGTGATAAATCTTGTAATGCATTAACAAAGGCGTCTTCTTGTTTAAATATGTCTATCAAAATTTTATGTTCATATTCGCCAGACTCGGTAATTTTAGCCTCAAATTTCCCTGCTTTTTCAAGCAAAGATTTAATTCTTACTGCAGTATACTGAAGATATGGGCCAGTCTTTCCTTCAAAAGACATAAAACTATCAAGGTCAAATACATAGTCTCTTGAAGTTTCGTTAGACAAATCACCAAATTTCATAGCACCAACACCAATTTGCCTTGCTAGTGTCGCACAACTAACATCAACTCCATTGCTAACTAATTTTTCTTTTGCTTTGTTGGTAACTAAATTAATAACATCTTCTAGCTTAACAACCCCACCATCACGAGTTTTAAAAGGCTTTCCATCTTTTCCGTTCATTGTCCCATACCCAACATGAGTAAGCTTAACACTCTCTGGAACAAGCCCAGCCATTCTTGATGCTCTAAAAACTCCTTCAAAGTGATTAGCTTGTCTTTTATCGGTAACATAAATAATTTCTGACAAATTTTTATTGTCGTTTACTCTTTGTACAATAGTGGCAAGGTCGGTAGTTGCATAAAGGTCACCACCATTATGTTTTTTTATGATTACAGGAGGCATAGGATTTTTATAAAGTTGCTTTTCATTTGGGTCATTTGGATCTTTTTTAGGTATAGGAATGTGCTCACCTTCCCTTTTGACATCAACAACCAAAGCATCTTCACTTTCATGGGTAAGACCCTTTTTTATAAAAGTTTCTATAGTTTGTTTTATATATTTTTGGGCATCACTTTCACCATACCATAAATCGAAGTTACAGTTAAGATTTTCATAATTCCGTTTTATTGCAACAACAGAAACTTCTTTAATGTCCTTCCAAATTGTGTAATATGGTTCCTTTAATTGCTGTAAATACAAAGTAAAAGTTTCTGCTTTTGTCTTAAATTCAGCATCAACTTTGCTTCGCTTACTTGCCTTGGGGTAATTTTCATTTAAAAAATCAAGCGTAATTTCAGGCTTGTTACCACCTTTCCCAAAATAATATCCAAGCATATTAAGTTCATCTAGCATTGCCATAACAAGCCCCATTTGCAAGCCCCAATCTCCAAGATGGACATCCGATATTGTTTTATAACCAAACAATGAATATATTCTTTTTAAACTTTCTCCAATAATTGGAGAACGCAAATGTCCCATATGAAGTTCCTTGGCAATGTTTGCTCCACCATAATCAAGTACAACGGTCTTGCCTTGTCCTACCTGTTCAAAATTGGAACCACTTAAGTACTCATTTAAAAACTTAGAAACAGCACAACTTTTAAGCTTGAAATTAATAAACGCTGGGGCACAAAGTTGTACATCAAACAAAGACACTACTTCAGAATCTAAGTTATTAATAATTTGCTCGGCAATTTCATCCGGACGTTTTCTTAATTGCTTAGACAGAACAAAACAAACATTGCTCTGAAAGTCTGCTATGTCTGGGCGATTGCTAAAAGTTACACAGTTTCCACTGTGACTAATTCCGCAACGTTCTAATGCAGATTGTAACTTTGTATTCAATAAATTTATAACATTAATTTCCATAATTTTCACCAACTATAAATTATCATTTTCTATTCCACTTTGGTCAACATTATATTCCATATGAGTAAAGGTAATTCCGTTAATTGTAACTTCTTCCGCGGTTTTTGTAAAGCCTATTTTTTCATAAATTTCCACATATCCCATAATTGCATCAATTTTATATTTATCTACATTAACGTTGAAAATATTAATATCAATTATTTTTTTCATTAATGCTCTTAAAACTTGTTCTTGTAGACCAGAAAAATTAGCTCCTAAAAACAATATTTTCCCTGTTTTGGGTTCAATAATTGATGCTCCAATTACTTGTTTGTCAAAGCGAACTATAACTGACACCCAACGATTTTCAGTTATTAATTTTAGCATTTGTTCAGGATTAGAAAGTTTAGTATTTAAGATTTGTTTTTTTACAACCATTGAAATGCCCTGTAAATTCTTATTACAAAGCTCCGTGTAATTCTCTTTAACGAAATTACAAAGTAAAAATATATCTTCTTTTTTATAACACAATGAAAAATCTAAACCCATAAGTTTAGTATACCATTATTTATAAATTTTTCAAATAGATTTTTCCCATTTAATCTAGTCGTTTTAGTTCTGCGGTTATCTTTCCATCATTGATCATTATTAATGCGTAATTACCATTTTTAAGAGAGCCTGGATTTATAACCATTAAACCATCAATTTCTTTAATCATAGGACAGTGTGTGTGACCAAAACAAACTAAATTTGCACCCCTATCTTTTGCTTCTTTTAACAAAAGTGATAGTGAATATCTTGCTTTAAATTTATGGCCATGCGTTATAAAAACTTTTACACCATCTATAACAAATGTATCAACCTCAGGCTCAAAGATATTAAAAGTATCACAATTCCCTGCAACTTTATAAAAATGTTCTTCGTTTATTTCTTCAACATCTCTTAATCCATCACCCATGAAGAAAAGATAATCATGCTTAACTTCTAAAACCTTTTCAATTGCAACTTTTGCCCCATGAGTATCGCTGATTGCTAATATTCTTTTCATAATTTTCCACCTTTACTAAATAAACTCTAAATTACTAATATTAAAATCATAAGACCGTAAAAAGTAATAAAGTCAGTTTTATATACAAAAAACCTTATTCAATAGAATAAGGTCTTTGCATAATTTTGGAGCGGAAGACGGGATTCGAACCCGCGACATTTGCCTTGGCAAGGCAACGCTCTACCACTGAGCCACTCCCGCAAAAATAAAATCTTTGATGCATTACACATCCCTGTGTCAAGCACAAGAAAGATTTTAACATACTATAAATAAATAATCAAGTGTTTTTTTTAAGTTTTTAAAATTACTTTTGTAATTGCTGTTTAGTTTCCAACTCTTCATTCAAAATTTTAAGTTTTTCATCAGCATTTAATTTTACTTTTTTTGTATAAGCAAGTGGATAATCGTAACTAGAACCACCCTTTGCATTCCTTCCGCTCTGCTGAATTGGAATTCGCTTTTCACATAAATTAAAAAGCTCTTCTAACTCTGTCTTTATTTTAACAAGATCCCTGTACGAGCAGTTTCTTAATTGCTTCCTAAATGCTTCTGCATCTAAAAATAGTTCTTCGTCTCTCATTTTGTTCTCCTCTCTTTAGCAAAATTATATCACAATGTTAATATTTTGTAAAATAATTCTTTAAAACTAATCAATTAAAAACAATCTGTTTGTAAATTTCGCCAAATTTAGATTCTGCAATACTTATTATGTTCTGCTGTTCAATTTTAGGCAATTCTGAAAATATTTTTTGTGCAACCTTGTATCCCTCTACACTAAAATTTACAACAGAATATAACTCGTTAAAACCATGCTGGTTTGTCCCATACATCGTCCCTGCTCCGCGTAACTTAAGATCCTCTTCGGCTATTTTTAAACCATTATTGTTCATCTTAAATACCTTTAATCTTCTTGCTGTAACATCACTAACCGCACCAACAACACAAAAACAATAACCTTCTCTACCATCTCTTCCAACTCTGCCCCTAAGTTGGTGTAAAGTTGCAAGCCCAAAATTATCAGCATTATATATAACCATTATGTTTGCATCTTTAACATCTACACCTACTTCTACAACAGTTGTAGAAATTAATATTCTTATCTTGCCCGACTTAAAACTTGCCATAACATTTTCTTTCTCATTTTGAGTCATTTTACCATGCACAACACCTATACTATCCTTATCAAAAAGATTTAAACTTTTAATTTCTTCTTCTGCATCGGCAACGGACAAAAGAGCTCTATCTTCATTTTCCGCACCCTTGTTTATGCGTGGAACAATAACAAAAACCTTTCCGTTTTCGTTGTTTACTCTTTCAGCTATAAATCTCCACATATCTTTAAGTTTAGAATTGGGTACAATGTTTGTTTGAATTTTGCTCTCACCATTTGGCCTTTCGGCAAGTTCACTAACATTAAGACCACCAAATAATACTAAAGAAAGGCTCCTTGGTATTGGCGTTGCACTTAATAATATTGTGTCAGCACAATCTCGTTTTTTACTTAGTTTTGCCCTTTGTGCCACACCAAAGCGGTGTTGTTCATCGGTTATAACTAGCATAAGGTTATTAAACTCAACATTATCATTAAGACATGCATGAGTAGAAATTAAAAATTTAATTTTACCTGTCTTAAGTTCTTCTTTAATTGTATTCTTTTCAGCATTGCGTGTTGAACCAATAAGCAATTTTACTTCACCTGCCTTCCAAATCTTAAATGCATTAGCAAAATGCTGACTTGCAAGAATTTCAGTAGGACACAATAAAACTGCCTGCCCATTTGACTGTGTAGCTTTATACGCACATGCAAATGCAACCATTGTTTTGCCAGAACCAACATCGCCTAATATTAACCTATTCATGCTAATCTTAGAATCCATGTCAGCATAGCAATCCTTTATCGCTTTTAATTGGCTTGACGTTAGTGAAATACCGCTAACTTTTTCAAATTCTGCTGTATCGATTGGCCTATAATTAAACATCTTTTGAATTTTATCTTTCTTTAGTGATTCTTCTAGTCCTGCAAAAATCAATAAATTTTCAAATCCAACCCTTTCTTTTGCTTCTTCAATGATGTCAGTGGTCTTGCAATTGTGAATATTGTTATATGCCTGCAATAACGGCATAAACTTGTTGTTCTCTTCTATATTTTGTGGTAACAAAGATTTTACACACTCTGCACTTTTTAATACTTCATTAATGCAATTTCTTATTGTTCCAGATGACACACCATCTAATGGTTTATAAACAGGAACAATATTGGTTTCGGTATTATCAGCTCTAAACGATTTATTTACTACAAATTGGTTTTTGTTATTTACCGCACCATACAAAAAGTATACAACCCCTTCAGTTAAGTTGTTTTTCATAAAAGGTTGATTGTACCAAATAGCATTAAACATATTGCAGTCTGTGTCTTCCATCTTGCAAATAGCGTAACTTTTACCACCAAAAAACACCGCTTTTGCAGGCCCTACAACTTTAGCCTTAATTGTAATAAATTGTTTATTCTGCTTATTATATACCGATGAAGCAGTAAAATCGTAATACTTATATGGGTAATAATTTAGTAAATCGGCAACCGAATTTATTCCGTTACTTTGAAATTTACTAAGCCTAACTTTCCCTATGCCACTTATATCTTTTAATTCCATAACAACATTTTAACACATATTTAATTTATATACAAAATAAAAACACTAGGAATACTCGCCTAGTGTTTTGCTTAAAATGTTTTCAATTAAATTATTCTAAAGATATCATATAGTAATATAATGGTTGACCACCGAAGTGATAATCCACCTCAACTTCTGGATACTTTTGGGCAATCTTCTCGGTTAATAATTGTGCTTCAGCCTCTTGCACCTCGGCACCATAGAACAACGTTATCGTCATTATGTTCTCATTCATCAGTTTTTCAATAACTTGTTCGGTAACAACATCTACATCTTCGCCCTTAGCGACTATGTTTTTGTTGTCTAACCCAATAATGTCGCCTTCTTTAAGTTTAAAGCCATCAATATGAGTAGACCTTACAGCATAAGTTACAGATCCGGTCAAAACTGTATCAATTGATGCAGTCATATTGGTTAAATTGGTTTCTACAGAATCATCTGTATTAAGATTAATGGCCGCAGTAATTCCTTGTGGAACCGAAGTAGTAGGAACTACTACCAAATTACGACGAGTTAAGTCTTTTGCAAGTTCAGCAGCAAGAATTATGTTTTTATTATTCGGAAGAACAAACACCGTTTCAGCAGGAACCTTATCTACCGCCGCAGCAATATCCTCTGCACTTGGGTTCATTGTCTGACCACCTTCTATTACATAGTCAACATTAAGATCCTTAAATATATCTGCAAGACCAGAGCCTGCACAAATTGATACCATTCCAATTGGTTTAAGTTCTTCTTCTTGTTGTTTGTTTTTAAGTGAACGAAATTGCTCTAACATGTTTTCAATTTTAATTGTATCAACTTCTCCTAATTGAAGAGCCTTTGATAGTGCTACACCAGGTTCATTGGTGTGAACATGAACATGTACGCCATTAAGGTCACCAATACAGATAACACTATCGCCAAGCTCCATTAAACTTTCTCTTAGTTTGTCTATATCAGCTTCAGTTGTTTTTTTATTAATGTTAATGATCCAAAATTCAGTGCAATACGCAAATTCAATATCAGCCAGGTCGGTGTAATCAACATCAACCGTTTCAAAAGCCTTTTCTGACTGCTGAATTTTGTCCTGTTCAAAATCTATAACATTTTCAATTTCAGTCCCTGACAGCATATTATAAAAACCAGTAAGAATAACTAGTAAACCTCTTCCACCAGCATCAACTACACCTGCCTTTTTAAGTACTGGCAAAAGTTCTGGGGTTTGTTTTAAGACTTCTTCACCGGCTTCTAGGGTATGTTGCAAAAATTCTGTTAAATCGGTATACTTTTTGGCAAGATTAACCGCTTCTTCGCTCATTAGCCTTATTACAGTTAAAATTGTTCCTTCTTTTGGTTTCGTAACTGCACCATAAGCAACAGCAGAGCCTTCTTTAAGCGCCTTTGCAAACACTTTGGTTGTTATGCTCTTCTCATGTGCTATTACAGTAGTAAAGCCCTTTAATATTTGTGATAAAATAACACCTGAATTTCCCCTTGCCCCTCTTAGCGCTCCTTTTGCAACAGCACTAGCAAGTGGTTCTAATTCATTTGTTGTTACCATATTAAGTTCCTTAACAGCTGAACGCATTGTTAAGGACATATTTGTTCCAGTATCTCCATCTGGTACAGGGAACACATTAAGTGAATCTACATAATCTTTGTTTTTCTCTAAATAGTTGGCACCGCTAATTATCATTTTGCGAAAAACGGCACCAGTTATACTTTTGGCCATTAAATATTTCTCCTAATATCTCATCAAATTATACCTTTACACCAACTACATTGATGTTGATTGCATCTACAATCATACCGGTAAATTGTTCTACGTTGTACTTAACCGAACGGCGAACAGATTCTGCAACCGCGGTTATAGATACTCCATACTTTAAGATGATATCTAGGTCAATGTGAATTCTATCTCCGATTGTCAAAATCTTTATGCCTCTTGATTTAGAGCGTTTTTTAAACAGTTCTAAAAAGTTTTCATAAAGACCACGCGCAACCAAATCTACAACACCGTAGCACTCTAATGCAGTATGACCAACAACAAGAGCGATAGATTCATCAGAAATAGTAATGTTTCCATTTGAATTTTCAGTAGAAACTGCCACAAAAACATCTCCTTTAATTTATTAATAAGGTGCATTCTCCCTATTAAACCGATATCTATTGTACACTAAACTTTTTAAATAATCAAGAACATTTTAAATAATTATTTGCCAAGATGGTCAAAAATAATTAAAAATTTAAAAAAAGTGTTGCAATTAATTGATAAATATGCTAATATACCTAGAGTATTTAATTACCAATGTTTAGGAGGAATATTATGAGTCGAGTTTGTTCAATCTGTGGTAAAGGCAAAATGTCTGGTAATAATGTTAGCCACTCTCATTTAAAAACAAAAAAAGTATCTAGCCCTAATGTTCAAAAAGTTCAAATAGAAGTTGATGGTAAACCACAACGCGCTTATGTTTGCACAAAATGTATTAAGGGTAGCAAAAATAGCGATTAGTTTACTTTTTGCTTTTATTATAGTTAATATAAAACACAAAAAGAACCTGAAGAATTTCAGGTTCTTTTGTTGTTGAATAAAATTTATTTATCAGTAGTTTGCGATTGATTATTGGAGCTTTTTACAAATAACTTTAAAAAACTCCCCACCGATTTTGGTGCCTTTATTGCACAAATTATCATATTTTGCCCCCTTACCCAATTATCTATTCCATAATATGATAATTTTAAAAGTTTGTTTAATTGTCATTCTTTTTGGTAAACAATTTTCTTATTTTTAAACCATAATCTTTTCCTTTAAGTTCTTTTATGGTTTTGTTTATATCCTTAGAATTAAAAATTGTAGAGCCGGACACCAAAATAGTCGCACCCAATTTTCGCAAAATTTTAGAGTTCTTAACAGTAACTCCACCATCTACTTCTACTTCTACACTTTTGCAAAGTTCTTTTATTTCTGCAACTTTTTCAGCTGAACCAGGAATAAAAGCTCTACCGCAGTCCCCAGGTTCTACACCCATTACTACAACAATATCAACTAATCCACTTCTTAAAATCTCTTTCAATTTAATTGCAGGAGTTCTTGGGCAAATTGCCACCCCTGCAAGACAATTATATTTTTTAATGGTTTTTAGGGTCTCTAATAAATTTTTGCAAGATTCATAGTGTACAGTTAAAATGTCTGCACCAGCTTTGAGATACTTTTCAACTTCTTCTTCTGGATTGTTTATCATTAAATGAACATCTAATAATAAATCTGTTTTATTCTTTATTCGTTCAACAAATTTCTCATCAAAAGTTTTATTTGGTACAAATTTCCCATCCATCACATCTAGATGAACAAAAGTTGCATATGAATTTTGTATCTTTTTTAATGCATCTGTTAGTATCTCTTCGTTTTTGTAGTCAATTGCTAAAATGCTAGGCGAAATTTTAATAAAATTAAACATAATCTCTCCTTATTGATTATCGGCAAGAACTCGTCTTCTTAATTGTCCACAAGCCCCTTCAACATCAGAACCAAGCGTTCTTCTTATGGTAGCTGAAACGCCAGCCGACTTAATTTTATTAAAGAACTTTTGGACATCTTGCTCACTTAGTCCTTTAAGACCACTCTCCTTAACTTCATTATACCTTATAAAATTAAAATGGCAATCAAACATATGACTAATTTTTACAATATTTTTTACATCTTCATCGGTAGTATTGACATCTAAAAGAATGTACTCAAATATAATACGTTTATTTGTCTTTTCGTAATAATATTTAAGTGCTGTTAAAAGGTCATTGATACTATAGACATTTGCCACTTTCATAATCTTTTTACGCACTACATCAGTTGTGGCATGTAAAGATATTGTTAATGTTAATTTTAAATCTAAATTAGTTAAATCATAAATTTTATCTACCAACCCACAAGTTGATAGCGAAATTTTTCTTGGACTTATGTTTAAGCTATTGGTACTTTGAACTAACTTTACAAATTTCACAACATTATCAAAATTGTCTAAAGGCTCGCCACTTCCCATTAAAACAATATTAGTAACCATTCGTTCAGTTGCATTGCCACCAATATACTTATTTACTACAAGCACTTGCGACAAGATTTCACCTGCCGACAATCGGCGTTTAATGCCATCTAATCCACTTGCACAAAATTTACAACCCATTGGGCAACCAACTTCGGTTGAAACACAAAGTGAATAACCATATTTATACTTTAATAATACGCCTTCAATAAGGTCATTGGTTTGTATTAATTTAAATAAAAACTTTTTAGTTGTTCCATCTTTACTTTCATAACAATTCTCAATTTGCAATGGAAGGTCTATAAATTTTTCAGCCAAAATGGTGCGGTCTTCTTTACTAAGATTAGACATTTCTGCAAATGGATAATAATTAGTTAACCACTCTAAAACTTGTGTAGCTCTAAACTTTTTTAAGCCAAGACCAACCAATTTTTCCTTTATTTCTTCTAAAGAATAATCTAATAATATTTCTGCCACTATTTTTTTCCTTATATTATCTATTATTGTTTACTATTTCAATTTTGCCCTTTTTTGTTAACAATTGGGCATCAGATATTTTTATTTCTTCATTTAAAGCAAAGCAATCTCCAAGTTTAATTTTTCTTCCGTTTAATACATCAGTAGCTTTAAGTACTTTGCCACCTGGAAATTGTAATTCAGTTATTTCAATAACACCCTTTCCACACTGAACAAATAAACCATTTTTTACACTAGTTGGTTCAATTACCGTTCCCGGTTTAAATTTTGTATCAGTTATATTTGGGTTCTTAACCATACGAGCTCTATATATTTTAACGCAAACATCATTTAAAAATGAAAACGCAATTGGTGATGGGTTTTGTCCTAAAATCTGACATTTTATTTGCTCGGCTGTCTTTTCCCAAACTATTCTGCCTTCCTCTTTACTAATACGTTTTGTAACAACTGCATCTATATGAGATTGCTTTGTATAAACTGCCGTGCCTTCTTCAATTTGACCAAGAGCTTGAATTAATAACTCCGCACCCATTTGCGCAAGCCTCACCGATAACTCGCCAGCTGTTTCATTTTCTCCAATAAATGTTTTTCGAGATAAAATTATATCGCCCGTGTCAAGACCTGCTTCGGTACGCATAATTGTTACACCAGTTTCTTTTAGTCCTTTTATAACTGCAGTTTGGATAGGAGAAGCACCTCTAAGGTCTGGTAAAAGTGATGCATGCACATTAATAATACCATACTTTGGTATATCTATTAATTCCTGAGAAAGGATTTGTCCATAGCTTGCCGTAACCATAATGTCCGGCTCTAAACTTTTTATGGATTCTACTCCATCTCTAGATATTCTCTCAAACTGCAAAATTGGAATATTGTGTTCAATCGCAAACTCTTTCACCGGTGAAAATATAATCTTATTACCTCGGTCTTGCACACGATCAGGTTGCGAAATTATTGCTATAAGTTCATGTTTGCTTGTATAAATTGCTTCTAACGTTGGAAGAGAAAATTCTGGCGTACCCAAAAATATTACTTTCATATAATCTGTTTCCTTATTTATTATTATTGTCCATTACTTTATCTATAAATAGTATACCATCCAGATGGTCATATTCATGACAAACCGCTTTACTTGAAAAACCAATTAATGTTTTAGTAAATTCATTACCTTTTCGATCAAACGCTTTAACAACTACTTTGTTTGGTCGTTTAACTTTTCCATAGTACTTAGGAACGCTTAAACAGCCTTCGTTAAGTTGCTTACACGAACCACTCTGCTCCAAAATTTGTGGATTGACATATTCTACAAATTGGCCATTTTCATCTATAGCTATAAACACTCGTTTAAGAACACCAATTTGTACAGCACTTAAACCTGCACCATCCGCTCTTCTAACTGTCTCTTGCATATCATCTAACAATTCTGCCAATCGATCATCAAACGTTTCTACAGGTTTAGATTTCATTCTTAAAAAATGCTCTTCTTCTGGATTATCTATCCTTAATATTTTTCTATATGCCATAACTACCTTTACCTAAAATCTTGTGCATTTACCTCTATAAAAGTTTGCACATTTTTATTTTTTAATTTCTTATCAATTAAAAATAATTCTTTTATGATGTTATCACTTTCTGCAACCATAAGTCGCATAATAATTTGAAAGCGATACTTCTTCATTATTTTGTTGACAGGGGATTTCATTCTTCCAAGATAAATAAATGCATTGTCACCATATTTATCTTTTAAACTTTGTACTTCATTATAATACTCTTTTAAAAGGGAAATTGCAAGTTGTTCATCACAACTGGTAAACAAAATTCTAACAATTACAGAAAATGGTGGAAATTTTGTAACTTCTCTTATATTAATTTCTTTTTTATAAAATGCAAGATAATCATAATTACTTGCCATTTTATATACATAATGATTGGGAGAATATGTCTGTAAAATTATTGTTCCCTGCTTATCTGCCCTACCTGCCCTACCTGCAACCTGCGTAACTAGTGCAAAAGTTTTTTCGGCAGAAAGGTATGATGAATGGTACAAACTTAAGTCTGGTTCTAATATCCCTACTAATGTAACTGAAGGAAAGTCATGCCCTTTTGCAACCATTTGTGTTCCAACCAATATTTGAGCCTCTTTGTTTTTAAATTTTGTTAGTATATTTAAGTGGGCGTTTTTGGTGCGGGTGGTATCATTATCCATTCTTAAAATATTTACAGAAGGAAACATTTTTTTTAGTTCATCAACTACCTTTTCTGTACCTATTGAACCAAACTTTAAGTTATCACTACCACATTCAGGACATTCACTGAAAATTTTAAATCGGTTACCGCAATAATGGCATTTAAGTGCATTTTCACTTTTGTGTAAGGCAAGTGAAACATCACAATCTGGACATTTTGCAACCCAACCACATTCCTTGCATTGAATAAAAGAAGCAAAGGCTCGGCGGTTAATAAACAAAATTGCCTGATTTCCATTATTTATGCATTTTTGAAGTTCTTCTTTTAATGCATTTGAAAAAATATCTGGGTTTCCAAGCCTTATTTCTCTGCCCATATCTACAATATTAATAGATGGCATTTTTTTACCATTAACTCTTTCAAGCATTTCCAATAATTTATATTCCCCAGTTACCGCCTTATGATATGAAACCATAGATGGTGTAGCACTGCCAAGAATAAGTGTACAATTATTTAATCTTCTTCGCTCTTCTGCTATTTCGCTAGTAACATATCTTGGATGAGATTCACTATTATAAGTCTGCTCGTGCTCTTCATCAATTACAATTACACCCAAATTCCTTATTGGACAAAATATGGCAGACCTTGCACCAACTACTATTTTGGCTTCACCAAGCAAAATTCGTTTCCACTCATCAAATCTTTCTCCTGTGCTAAGGCCACTATGTAACAAGGCCACACTGTCACCAAATCTTTTTCTAAAATTGAACAATACTTGTGGTGTGAGCGAAATTTCTGGTACTAGCATTATTGCCGTTTTGCCATTATTTATGGTATCTTCAATAATATTCATATACACTTCAGTTTTACCACTGCCAGTAATTCCATGTAACAGGAAACTTGAATTAGGGTTACTTTTTATTGCATTAACAACTTTATTTTGTAATGGTGTAAGCACAACTGAATTATTTTCAGTTGTTTCTAAGTCTTTGTATGGGCTTCTTCTTACTTGTTGCAATTTAACTTCTACTATCTTTTCATCTTTTAGTTTTTTTATTACCGATGCAGAATACAGCTTGTTTAACTCTGCTTGTTCTAGACCTTCAGAAGCTTCCAAAAGTAAATTAATTAATTCGGCCTGTTTTTTTGCTTGTTTGGTTAAATTATTAAGATATTCTTCTGCTTTGATTTTATTTGTAATTACGCAAATTGATTTAAAAATGTCATTAACTTTGCCACTTCTTAGTTCTGGAGGCAAAAACAACCTAAAACAATCAGCGTAGCCAATATAAAACCTTGCACTCATAAATTTGGCAAGTTCAAGTTGTTCTTCTGTTATGACAGGCATAGCATCAAGAGGTTTAATAACATCCTTAATCTTTTCTTCATCATAGGTGGTTGTTTCACTAGTGGATATAATATATCCTTCTATTTTACGATTTCCAAAAGGCACAAGTACTCTTGAGCCCACACTTATGGGTTCATTTAATTTGTAATCAAAAATTTTATCTACATTAGATGTAGCAATATCTACAATTACTTGTGCAAACATCTTTCTCCTTTAAAAAATAAAAGGTTGGGGTAAATAAATACGCCAACCAAAAAATGAACCATTAAAATAACATGCTAAAAAGTTTCAGGCTTTTTAATTACACCATCATAAAACTCTTTGGCTGCAACACTAACTGGTTTTACATCTTTGTGATCAAAGAAATAATCGGCTCTTGAAACTGAAATTTCTTTAGCCCTTTTTGCTACTAAAACTGATAGTGCATATTTATTCCCAGCTTTATTTATTAGGCTATCTATTGGCGGTACGTTTAATGACATAATCTCACTCCTTTTACCTTATAATTATATCATAATAAAAAAAGTAGATACAAATACTTTTTATGCTTTTTTTCTAAAAAATATACTCCTGGTAGCCCTAGAAATTTATTCAACATTTCTTATTTGTTCTTTAATAGTTTCATTAATATTTTTTGCTTCTAAAACCAATGTAGTAAGATTAATATTTGAAACTTTGGAACCTGTTGTGTTAATTTCTCTTGTAATTTCTTGTGTTAAAAATTCAAGCCTTTTCCCAACTGGGTCAGTGTCTAAAATCAACTTATTAAATTGATTTATGTGACTATGTAGTCTTACAATTTCTTCATTTATATCGGATTTATCTACATAATAAGCAACTTCGTTTAAAAATCTGTTCATATCTAGCGAAGTATCAACAAGAGCTTCACTTATTCTTTGTTTCAATTTATTCCTAAATTCTTCAATGGCTTCTGGGGCAAAAGACTTAATTTTCTCCACAACATTTGACATTTGGTTTATTTTGTCTTTCAAATCAGCCTGCATCTTCTTCCCTTCTGTTTCTTGCATAACAGACATATTATTAACCGCAACTTCGGTTGCCAACTTAATTAATTTACTTATAGATTCTATTTCAATGCTGTTTGTATCAATTTCCATAACATCATCAAATTTTAACAAATCTTTGGCTGATATATTATTCGGAATATTTAATTGACTTGATATTTTCGCAGACTCATTATAAATTTCTTTGGCTAAATCGAAATTTATAACAAGGGTTGGAGCGGATACCCCTTTATCTAAAACGCTTACAAACACATCAATTGTTCCGCGTGTTTGTTTTGCCTTAATTATATTTTTTATATCTTCTTCTACTGATAAAAAGTTCTTACCCATTTTTACATTAATATCTAAAAATTTTCCGTTTACACTTTTTATATCGACAGTAACTTTATGTGTAGAATTTTCGGATTCGCCTCTGCCAAACCCTGTCATACTTCTCATTGGCATACCTACCTTACTTCATTAAATATTTATTCAATAACTCATTAACTTTAGTTGCATTTGCCTGACCTTTTGTAGCCTTCATAACCTGACCAACAAAGAACGCAAATGCTCTGTTATTGCCATTTTTATAGTCTTGAACAGCCTTTTCATTCAACTCAACTATGCCTTTAATTAACTCTTCTAATTCACCATCATTGCTTTCAATCTTAAGACCAAGTCTTTTTATGATTTCATCGGTTGTTTCATTTCCGCCCCAAAGTTCAAGTAATATTGTCCTTGCACCAAGTTGACTTATTTCATTATTATCTAGCATTTTTAACATTTTAGCAAATTCTATTGGATTTACCGGTATTATTATTTCTTGAATTAACTCGCTATTAAGTTTTTTATTAATTTCAGATGTTATCCAATTTGCAATCTTTTTATATTGGTTATATTCTTTAGCCACATTGTAGAAAAATTTTGTTGTTTCTGCATCTTTTGCAATTAAATTTGCATCATAATCATTTAATTGATAATTATCTATTAAATCTTGTTTAATTTCACTAGGTAATTTAGGAATTGCATTTTTTAAAGTTAAAATATCTTCATCAGTAATTTCGGTAAAAGTTATATCTGGTTCTGGGAAAAATCTATAATCTTTTGCAACTTCCTTGGAACGCATAGTAAAACTTTGATTTTTAGCATCATCCCATCTTCTTGTTTCTTGTAAAATTGTTTTGCCTTCCGCTAATTGTTCTCTCTGCCTATTCACTTCATACTTTATGGCACGCTCAATTGCCTTAAATGAGTTTATGTTCTTCATTTCTACCTTTGTACCAAATTCAGTTGACCCCTTTGGTTTTAGTGAAACATTTACATCACATCTAAGCGAACCTTGTTCCATTTTAACATCACTAACACCGACCGATTTTGCAAGGTCTTTTAAGGCGGTTACATATGTTATTGCTTCAGTAACAGAACTTAAATCTGGTTCAGATACAATTTCAATAAGTGGAACACCACCCCTATTATAGTCAACATAAGTTTCACCAAGTGGAGAGTGGATAAGTTTACCAGCATCTTCTTCTAGATGTATTTGCTTAATTCTTATTTTTTTAGACTTCTCATTATCACCTATTATTTCTAAGTAACCATTAGTACAAATTGGTGAACCATCTTGTGATATCTGATAAGATTTTGCAAGATCTGGGTAAAAATAATGTTTTCGGTCAAAATAAAATTTGTGCGAAATATTACAATGTGTAACAAGACCCATTGTAATTGCTTTATTAATTGCTTCTTTATTAACTCTTGGCAAAGCACCTGGTAAACCAATACAAACTTCACAACAATGTGTATTTGGTTCGCCACCAAATTCATTGACACAAGAACAAAAAACTTTAGTTTTTGTATTTAACTCAATATGGGTTTCTAGCCCAATTACTATATCATATTCCATATTATTTTTTGCCCCTTGTATTATTTTCTTCGTAGAAGGTTGCTAATGTAAACAAAACATTTTCGTTAAAATTATTTGCAATTAATTGACAGCCAATAGGAAGTCCTGTTCGGTCTTTTGCAACTGGGAAAGAAATCGCTGGCACACCAACTATGTTAACTGGCACAGTATAAATGTCGGTTAAATACATATCTAATGGCGAAGTTTTAGAACCAAATTTAAACGCAGGAGTAGAACTTACAGGAGAAATAATTGCATCTACCATTGAAAATGCTTCTTTAAATTCATTTTTTAGCACTTCTTTTACTTGTAATGCTTTTTTATAATAGGCATCGTAATAACCAGAACTTAAGCAGTAATTTCCTATCATTATACGCCTTTTAACTTCATCACCAAAGCCTTCTGTTCTACTGTTGTAATAAACATCTAATAAGTTCTTGCAATTAGTGGCACGCATACCATATTTAATACCGTCATACCTAGATAAATTACTTGCAGCTTCGGCAGAAGATAAAATGTAATAGACAGCAAGTGCTTTATCTATTGTTTTTAAATTTATTTCAACAATTTCAGCACCATTATCTTTATAAAATTGTATAACTGCGTTAATTGCCTCTTTAACTTCTGCGTTCATAGGAAGGCTAAAATATTCTTTTGCAACGCCAATTTTTAAGCCTTTAATTGTCGGTTTAATTTCTGAAATATATTCTCCATAGTTTTGTTTTACTGAAGTGCCATCTTTCTCATCATAGCCTTTAATGCAATCTAAAAGCAATGCACAATCTTTCGTTGTTCGTGCAATTGGCCCAATTTGGTCTAATGAAGAAGCAAAAGCCACAAGACCATATCTTGATACCAATCCATAAGTTGGTTTAACGCCAACTACTCCACAAAATGATGCAGGAAGCCTTATAGAACCACCAGTATCACTTCCAAGTGCACCATAACATTCATAACTTGCAACACTAGCTGCACTTCCACTGCTTGAACCACCTGGAACACATTCTTCGTTCACTGGGTTTAAAGTTTTTCCAAATGCACTATTTTCGCCTGATCCACCCATTGCAAACTCATCTAAGTTGGACTTTCCAATAATTACCGCACCAGCTTCTTTTAATCTTTTTACTACAGTTGCTTCATATGGGCTAAGGTAATTCTCTAACATTTTAGATGCACAAGTAGTTTTATAATCGGTAGTACATATGTTGTCTTTAACAACAATAGGAACTCCTTCAAGTTTTCGTGCAGTACCATTTAGTAATCTTTCATCACTCTCTTTTGCATAGGTCATTGCAATTTCTTTGTTAACTGAAATTAATGCGTTAAGCCTATTTGTCGCTTCAATTTGTTCAAGACAGATTGAAGTTACTTCAGAGCTAGTAAGTTCTTTATTTTTTAATTTTTCTACAATGTCAGTCAATGATAATTTTAAGATTTCTTCGTTCTTCATATTTTACTCCTTATTCAACAACCCTTGGCACAATAAATGAATTTGCATTATGGGAAGGAGCATTTTGCACCACTTGTGTTTTTGTAAGGCCTTGTTTAATCTCATCTGGTCTAGGTTCACTAATTGGTTTATTAATGGCATCTATACCATTTGTATCAACTGACTTAATTGCAAAAAAATAGTCTACAATCTCAGTTAAATCTTTCTGCATTTTAAATTTCTGTTCTTCTGAAAAATTTAACCTAGATAACTCGGCTATATGTTCAACTTCTTTAATAGAAACTAATTCTTTATCCATTTGTATTTCCTTATAACTAATAATTTTTACATTATACCAAACTTATTTAATGTTTTCAATTATTTTTAAAAATTCTTCTTCATTTATCGTCTTAATGTTTAAAGCTTTTGCCTTGTCTAATTTACTACCTGCATCAGTGCCAACTATTACAAGGTCAGTATTTTTAGAAACACTCGAAACACTCTCGGCGCCAAAATTTGTTAAAAGTTCTGTCGCTTTTGATCGTGACATAGATTCCAGTCCACCCGTTAAAACGACCTTTTTGCCTTTAAAGTAGTTATCTTTAACTTCTTTAGATTCTTTATTTAATATTTTTACGCCGACTTTTTGTAGATTTTTAATTTCTTTTATATTGTCCGAATTATTAAAAAAGTCTACAATTGCATTTGCCATAATTTCACCTATATCGTTAATTTGGCATAAGTCTTGCACTTTTGCATCTATAATATTATCAAGACATTTAAAATGCTTCGCTAATACATCTGCGGTTTTAGAACCTACTTCAGGAATTCCCAGTGCAAATATAAAACGATTTAAGTCTACTTCTTTAGATTTATTAATTGCATTAATAATTTTTTCCGCTTTTTTTATCTTTGTTTTTTCTAGCCTTAAAATATCATCAGTATTAAGCTTAAACAAATCACTAGGTTCTTGTACATTTAATATCTCGTACATTTGCTCAATAGTTTTTATACTTAACCCTTCAATATTAAACGCATTTCTTTCAGTAAAATGAGAGATGCGGTCTACAACTTGTTCTTTACAACCATCTCTATTTGGACAGAACAATAATGGACCTTTTTTTATTAAATTAGTGCCACAACTAGGACAGGTTTTAGGCTCGGTAATCTTTTTAGAGTTTGAATAACTTTCAAGAAGTCCTAACACTTCTGGTATTACTTCATTACTACGCCTTATCAAAACTCGGCTATTTATTAATACATTCTTTTTTTCTATATCATTAATATTATTTAATGTTGCGCGAGATATTGTTGCCCCTGCAAGTTCAACTGGTTCAAGCAAAGCAATTGGAGTAACTCTTCCTGTTCTTCCAACTTGCCAAATGCAATCATTAAGCATAGTAGAAACTTCTTGTGCTTCAAATTTATATGCAATTGCCCACTTAGGGAACTTTGCTGTATATCCTATTTCTTCTCGTTTTGCAATGTTATTAGTTTTGATAACCATGCCATCTATCATACAGTCTAGCTTGTATTTGATTAAATCAACTTTGTCTATTTCTTGTTTAAGTTCTTCTATGGTTGAAAAAACTTTAAAATAATCTCCTGTTAAAAAACCATTTTCTTTAAGAAAGTTGTGAATTTCTTCTTGAGTTTCAAAATTTTTGCCATCACACTTTAAAATTGAGTAACAAAAATAATCTAAATTGCGTTTTGCCGTTTCCTTTGGGTCAAGATTTCTTATAGCACCAGCTACACCATTTCGAGCATTTTTAAGAACTTCTGTTGCATGTTCATTGTACTTTTTTAGATTGGTCATTGTCATCATTCCCTCACCTTGTACAATTAGGTTATGCTTAAATGGAATTTCTAGTGGAACACTTTTTATGGTTTTCACTTGGCTTGTTACATCTTCTCCAACAAGACCATTTCCCCTTGTTGTAGCTGAAACAAAATACCCATTATCATATTCTAGCACTAATTGAAGTCCATCAAATTTATATTCAAGAGCAAATTTTGTATTCTTATCTATTTTGTGTATTCCTTCAATCCAATTTTCAAGCTCATCAAATGACCTAACTTTATCTAATGAATACATATGAATTTTATGTTCTCTTTTTTTAAAAGAAGACAAAACTTCTCCACCTACTCTCTGAGTTGGTGAAGATGGTAAAATTATACCGGTTTCTTTTTCTAAGTCAACAAGTTCATAGTATAACTTATCCCACTCTTTATCAGATATAGTTGGCTTAAACAAAACATAATAATTGTAATTATGCTTGTTAATTATTTTAATTAATTCTTCCATCCGCTTAATTTTATCTTGCATATTAATTTCCCTCCAAAATTTCAAGCGGTGCAAATTTAAGTGAAAGAGTCTTTACACCTACAGAATCAAACCTTATGGTAACAAAAGCTCCAACATAATCGGTTACACCAACAATTACAGTGCCTATGCCAAAATTTTTATGCATAACTTTTGTACCCACTTTATATTTTGCATAACTGTTTATTTTATCAGCAGAAACAGGTTTTGTTGGTTCTTCGTTTTCTTCATCTAAACTTACAAAATCCGCCGAAGATCTATAAGTTTTGTTCATATTTACACCATATGAATTTCCCCTATTGTCGTTATTGTTTTCACTGCTGTTTGTTATACCAACAACGCCTGCCTCTTTTAAAAATCTTGATGGCATTGTTGATTCAGTCCTTTTAGTTTCAAAATTAAACTTACTTGTAGGTCTGGTAAAGTATAATTCTTCCATAGCCCTAGTAGATGCAACATACATAAGTCTTCTCTCTTCTTCTAGGTCATTAGGATCTAATGAGTATACCGCCCTAGATAACGGCAAGACTCCTTCTACTAATCCAATTATAAACACATACTTAAATTCTAGACCTTTTGCAGAATGAATAGTCATAAGCGAAACACAATCTTCATTTTCATCCATAGAATCAATATCTCTCGAAAGGGTAATTGATTGTAAATAATCATCAAGCGATGAACCTTCATTAACTTCTTCAAATTCAATAATTGATTTTTGCAATGTTTGTATATTTAAAATTTTGGAATATTCTTCTTCAATTTGTTTAGAAAAACAACTAGTTAAACCAAATTCATCAATGATATCTGAAAATAGTTTCGAAAGTGGTACAGAATTTTTTTGTTCAATATATCTTTTCAACTGATTAATTATTGGAGTAAGTTTTTTTATTGTTCCATCATCTAATCCAGCACCTGAGTCCGCAATTTCAAACAAACTTAAATTTAATTGTTCTTTTACTTGCAATAATTTATTTATTGTAGTCTCGCCAATTCCTTTTTTAGGAAAGGCTAAAACTCTAATAAAACTGTCTGTATCTTTTGGGTTAGAAATTATCTTTAAGTAACTTAACGCATCTTTTACTTCTTTTCGTTCAAAGAACTTAAAACCCCCATACACTTTATATGGAATATTATAGTTTAAACATTTTTCTTCCACTACACGAGACAACGAGTTTATACGCATCAAAACTGCAAAATCTGAATACCGTGCGCCATTATTTACCATTTGCTTAATTTTTGATGCAACAAATTCTGCCTCTTCTAGGTCTGAATAGGCAGTAAATAACCTAACAACCGAACCTTCTTTGTTGTCGGTCCAAAGATTTTTTTCAATACGGTTTATATTATTTGCAATAATTTTATTTGCAGTATTTAATATGCTAGTTGTTGAACGATAATTTTGTTCCAATTTAAAAATAGATATATCTTTATTGTCATTAATAAACTTTGCAACGTTAGTAAACTTAGCACCACGCCAAGAGTAAATACACTGATCTTCATCACCAACAACAAAAATATTATGATATTTCTGACCCAATAAACTAACCAATTTGTACTGAACAACATTGGTATCTTGAAATTCATCGACATGAATATAACGAAATTTTGTCTGAAAATATTCACAAACATCTTCATTTTGTTCTAGCAATTCATATGCTTTAACAAGCATATCATCAAAATCCACTGCATTTGCTTGCAATAGTTCTTTTTGATAATTTCTGTAAACATTTATTATTATATCTGCATTTCTTTCATTTTTAATTTTTACAGCATATTCATCGGGAGAATATAATTCATTTTTAGCATTGCTTATATGAAAAGCAACTGTTTCTGGTTTAAGTGAATTTTTTTCAAGATTTAAAAACTTTGGATTCTCTTTAAGTAATCTTTTTATTAATCTGTCTTTCTCGGTATCACCATAGATACTAAAATTTTTACCTAGTCCCACTCTTTCTGCAAACATCCTTAAAATTCTGCCACACATTGAATGAAAAGTAGATATCCACATATCATCAACTGACACATTAACTAATTTTGTTATCCGGTCTTTCATTTCATTTGCCGCTTTATTTGTAAAAGTTATTGCTAATATATTTTTGGGGCTGATATTTAATTCGTTAACCATATACGCTATACGGTGTGTTAGTAGTCTGGTTTTGCCACTTCCTGCACCAGCCGTGACTAAAACCGGACCACTGATAACTTCCGCAGGTTTTCGTTGTTCTTCATTTAAGTTGTCTAATATTGTTGCCATTGCTCCGCCTTAGATAAAATTTCTATTTATTAATTTTAACACAGAGCAACTAAAGTCGCAAATATTATTGTTAATCTTTAGAATTATTCTTTTTAAGGTAGTTTTCTTGATATCTTTTAAACTTAATGTAGTTGCAAATTGAACAGATGAACGCCTTTGGCCTTGCCTCTTTGACTGCATTTTTTATTAATGTATTTGGAAATTCTAGATCGTTATACACTGCACAGTAATTTGAAATTGATGTAATAACCCCTCTAATTGATTTTTCAACACACTTGGCATTTATTGAATATTTTTCAGCAACTACTTCATAAATGTCTTTATATAAATTTAGTACTGGTTTTGTGTTGTTTAATGCTAGCACAGTTGCAGTAACCAGCATTTTGTAACCAGTAAGTGCAGTGTTAAACGGTAATTTCATAAACAAGTCCACCGTTTCTAAATAATCTTGATTTAAAGCCAAATTTTGTTCTGTTTCCATAACAATCTCCTATATTTTTAAGTTTCAAACACTTGTTTGTATTTGCATTATAACAAATGGCTATGTCACAACAAACAGTTGATAAATAGCCATTTTTATAGGGGAGTATCAGA
>ERZ779869.862-NODE-862-length-31141-cov-5.641607_pt1 | contig 31141 bp, 30 predicted proteins | sample MGYA00511557_ERZ779869 | MGnify/ENA primary metagenome ERZ779869 (study PRJEB29588, sample SAMEA2154620) | human gut metagenome | biome: human gut; feature: human-associated habitat; material: faeces | place: Denmark | collected 2008/2010 ... | reverse complement strand
AAATGCAACCGCCAGCATCACCGGGATCGGAATCGTCCAGCTTTCGTTTAGAGGATTTCATTGGCGGAAATCATTCCGGGGAAGAGTGCCGTGGCCTTCGTTTGGAGAAGGTCATTTTTTTTCACTTTCCTCTGCCGGCTGGGACGGGGACGGAGATGATTTCTCCCGCGGTCTGGTCCAGAAAAAAATCAGGGCAAAGCCTCCGAGGGTTGCCGTTGCAACGACCAGCAGCGCTACGCGGAGATAACCGAGAAACCGCATCAGAAACAGATCATTCAGAAAATGGTCAAGCAGGAAATGAATTTGTGCTTCACAGCACTGGTCAACAGTTACAGCTCCCTGAAACTCCGGATGCTCCTTCAGAAAAATTTCAAAAAAGTTGGAGAAATAGAAGAACCATCTGCAGAGACTGAGAAAAGTTCTTACGCCCGGATCAGAATTCAGGGTTGCGACTATGGTCGAACGGAGGTCGTCGGGAGAGAAGACGCAACCGATGTTCAGCGCGTTGCCGTATTGATTCAGCTCTTTTGCAATTTCGGGCAGTTTCAGCTGGCGGTCCATAATCTGCGGAAGCTTGGTGACGAACCGGTTTGTCGCCGTTACCAGAGAATACAGCTGCAGACGGCCGGAATCATGATAGGCATCAAGTTCCGCCTGGATCTGCGCCCCGACGGCATAGGAGCTCTGCTCTGTGAGATTTTCCAGCTGCCCCAGAATAATGTAAACTTCTGCGATCTCGCGGCTGGAGAACAGTTGCGGCTGCGTGTGCAGTTCCCGCACCAGAACCTGCTGATAAGCGGCCAGGGCGCCGCCGAAGGCTCCGGTGATCATCATGGAAAGGGTCCACCCGCTCCAGAGCAGGAAGAGGGCGAATCCGTACATGACCTTCGAATCATCGTTCGCGGCTCTCCTCCGGTAGAGCCGGCGGAAGAGAAAGGTGAAGATTCCGGCAAAGACGATGCCGGTCAGAAGGCCCAGCTGTATATATTTCAGAAAGAGGCCGACGGATTCTCCAATCGCGGACAACATCCGTGCAAAATCAAATTCCCATTGTCCCATGATCTGTTGAGCATTCCTTCGGGCATATGAGGAATAAGGAATGGTCCGGACGCCCATTCCTCATTCCATTGCCAAACAGGTTTCCGATTATTTGGCGCTCTGCTGAATGATGTTCCGGTTGATGATGGAAATCACCTGCATCGCCTGTTCATAGTCGACCTTCACTCCTTCGATCACGCTGCGCTTGAATGCGAAACCCGCGACGAAACTGCTGTGAGAGACGACCGCGATCAGCAGTGTCTTTTTCAGAAAATAACAGACAAAAAAGAGCAGCGCAAAGAGAGCTCCGGCCACAAAACCTTCCGGGCCCCTATTGATACCAAGGAAAATTCCGGCGATGAAACAGAGCGCCGCCAGCACCAGAAGCAGAATCGGTTTGGTGTAACCGGTTCTGCCGACGCTCAGAGCGGACAGTGGAATCACATTGCAGAGCTTGCCGCTCAGACTGCCGCTGCTGAATTCGATCCGGTTGGAATAGACATCGAAAATTGTGGTGACGTCGATTCCCATCAACGTGAGAAACCAGGCGACAATACCCGCCTTGCGTGCGACAATGTGGACCTGAGCATCTGTCGTTGCGTTTTCGTTGATGGTAAATTCTTTCAAAACCAGCGCCTGTTCTCCGAGACTCATGGCAAGACTGTGCATAATGCTTTTCCCCATTACTTTTACTTGTTGATTTTGTACAGACGATGCTCAAGCGAGCTCTGTTACGAGGTGTTCTCCGCGTCTTTTTCCATCTTTCGCCTCTCTGACTGATGTTATTGTCATATGGCTTCTGTTTCAGAAAGCCGCTTTGAAAGTGCGACCCGTATCCCGGCATCAATGTCGGTATCGAAAAGAAATCTTATGGACGTTTCCGATTGCAGCGACTGATGAACTTGTCGGATAGATTTTCTGCGATACCATAACTCATTTGGGAAAAAGATATTCCGTCATTTTTTTACGCCGACTCTTGTAAAAGAACCAACACTACACAGGTGATATTTATTTTACTATACAATATGAGTTGCTATTTTTCAATAGTAAATGATATATTTTGCATTTTTAGGTATTAAAGAGTCAGCTTGCCGGATGAATTTCAAAAGGAATGGAATTCAGAGGGAAAGATGGATTAATCATTTTTTTCGGCATTGGCGTTGAGGTTGAGGCTTGTTAGAGTCTGGATCTTCTGCGACTTGAGGAAAAATTATGAAAAAAGCATAAAATTCCCTCTGGTACAGCTTGCCTTTTCCTGGAAGTGGAGTATATTAGTGGATATTGAAACGCTCCGGCATAGCTCAGCGGTAGAGTAGGTGGCTGTTAACCACTTGGTCGCTGGTTCGAATCCAGCTGCCGGAGCCATTTTATTTTCTGACGTAAACTCTTTTCATTCAGCTCGTTACACGTACCTGACCGGATTCCTCCACTTTCCGATCTTTTCACATCATTTTCCGTTATTTTTCGACTGTAGGAGGAGAGATTTGTCCCACATTCGTCCCCCACCTTTTCCATAAGGTAGTTCGCGCAATCCCATCTTTCAAGTTTTTCAAGAACCGTCCCACATACCTCTTCGCCGATATAAATCAAATTTCTTTCTGAACTCGAATACCTGAGCTGTTGAAATATCTTTCATTTGAGATAGGCATGGGCTCGAAAGCCGTATGTCTGGCAGATCAGCCATCGGATTCCGCATAGTCAGCGCTTTCAAACCGGCATAAGGGTTTTACTTTATGGGTTCGAAGCATTCGGGATAGTAGGGTTCCGACAAACGACAAAAAGGCGATCACAACAGTTGCGGATGCCAATGCAGCGGCTCCACTCCGTGCTCGACGTGCGGTTGATCCGCATCACGCCGAACATCCGCTGACCGTCCCGGGCGAGACCGTACTGCTCTTCCAGAATCTGCCAGTCGTGTGCCTTGGCCACCTCCGTCACCGCGTCGATCACGTCGCTGTGCGGAACCGGTTTCCAGCTCGCGGTCGCTTCCGGCGTCGGAACCAGCGCGATCTCATCACGTCCGACAAACTTTCCTTCACACATCGTCAATCCCATACATCACCTCCAGTTTTTGCAACGATTTTTATACGGACACTCCGCACAGGCGAAACTCGTTTCGTTCGGCAGAAACACCCCCTTGTCCACCGCGTCCTGCACCCGCACGGCCAGCAACTCGAATCGCCGGAACGCGGAGTAATCGCGGCAGGTGTAGTGCGTTTCGCAGACCGGATTCTTTGCCTTGGTAATCACGTCGAACCGGAAAAGCGGCGTCGTGCCGTTCAACTTTTCGTAGGCATAGCTGAATACGGTCGCCTGTAAATCACGGTCAGCTTTGCCAGCAGGCCAGCGACTCGCCGAGGTTTTCCAGTCCACGATGCAGACATCCCGCCCATCCTGAACCAGTAAATCCCATTCGCCAATCAGGGGCTTGTCCAGTCCGGGAACATCAACCTTGAATGCCTGCGCGACTCCCTTGATCGTGTAGTAGTCCGTCCAGTTCGCCAACGCCGCATCCAGCATCTTGGTCGCAAGAGCGATCAGGGAATCAAAGTTCTCGCCCTCCTTGTAGATCAGGTTCGGGGTAGCTTCGGCTTCGATCTTGAACGCCTCCGAGAAACGCTCTACAAGCTCATCCTGCCGCAGAGAGTTTCCCATCATGCATTCCCACGCCTGAGCGGTCAACGCCGCATGAAACGCCTTGCCGAACGGAAAGCAGACCGAAGTCCGTTCAACCTCGGCCTGTTCCACATAACGGTAGAAGTATTGCGCCTGACAGATGTTGAGGTACGTATTCAACGCAGAATACGACCAGTGCGGTTCCTGTCGCAGTTCATCGATGGTCGCCATCATGCCGCCCTCCAGCTGTTGATGAGTTCCGAACACTGCCGCTTGCTCAGCTGCCGCACGTCCGGCACACCATGCTGCGCGGCAATCTGCTGCGGAGTCACTCCACGTTGCCGGGCAAGATCAAGCAGGTACGAGAGCTGTTTCGAACTCGCGGGAACGTCGTTTTGACGCCCCGTTGCCCGGTTGCCCTGCGGCGCGGTTTTGCGTTCTTCTGCAACGGGATACCCCTCATGATTACGGGGCACATTTCCATGCAGTTCCGCTTCGACCGAATTCCGTACGAGGTCGAACGTCTCATGAATCCGGCTTTGCAACTGATCCTGCGTGAGTCCGTCCGGAAGTTCGACTTCGACCGACGCATGGAAGCTCTGGCTCGAATACTCCTCCCCGGCCGGAACCTTCTTCGAATACGACGCATTGAGTTTCAACATTATTTCACCTCCATAAATGAGAAGAGACGGAAGCGGTCAGGCCTCCGTCCCTTCGATTGTATGTCTGTTTTGTCGATGTGATCAAATCGCCATCTTGATTCGTTCGATGGCGCGCTTGGCGAGGATGAAATCCCGCTCTTTCTGCTTCTGCTTGAGCACGGCTTCCTTGACCTTGCGAGTCAACATGCCGGTTTCGTCGAGCAACAGCTTGAGCTTGCTGCGCAGCTCGTCGATTCCGTGATTCAGCTCCTCCATCGGGTCGGGAGTTTCGTTCGCGGGCTCCCGGCGTGAGTCGGTTTCTTTGATTTCGTTCGTTTCCATTTTGCTTACCTCCTGGTTGGTTTGTGGATTGAATTTGGGACTAAGGTGAATCGGCATCGCAACGTAACAGCCGGCGCCGCCCTCGGCCACGACCGGCATCCGCCCGTCCGAATGGGCGCGGAACTTCGTGTAACGCTGCTGCAGCATCCGCAGCAGGATGTACTTATTGAGCACCAGCACCGCCCGCGGCTGAACGCCCAGAAACTCCGCGTCCGTTTCGAACGACATCTCTGGAGTATCGACCGGAACGAGCGTGACACCGCGCGGCGTCACGTTGAGTTCGATTCCGTGGAACGGCTCATGGTCAGGAACCGTTTTCAGAAACGCGATGATCCGCTCCGGCTCGAAGAACTCCAGCGAATAATCCAAGGCGCTGCCGGACGGAATCACCTGCTTCCAGGCGGGGAATTTCCCGGAGAGCACCTTGCCCTGCCACAGAAAGCCACCGATCTCGATCCGGAAGAGCCGTTCATTGCGCCGACTCCAGAGGTGCAACACGCCGGGAGCGGCAGGTTTGGCCGTCAACAACGCAAGCGGAAACGGCAGCGTAACCTCCTCCGGAATCGCCAGCGGCCAAGGGAGATGCAACAGTTCCTTCCCATTCGTCGCGGTGATGCCCTCAGCTGAAAGATTGACTCCCCGCAGGATGAGCCGCGCGCCATCGCGGTCCGCAACCGGAGCCGCCAGCGCGAGCAACACCCCGAACGTGGCCGGAAGCTCAACCGTGACCGCCTCCTCGGGAATCGCCTCCAGCTCCGGCCATTCGAGCGGCTTCCCGGAGACCTCGACCTCGCCCCCCCGCGTGGAACGGATCAGCTCCCGCAACGCCCGATACTCGACCGCGAAATCGACCGCCTCTGCAACCTCACACTCCACATGCAATGCGACACACTCCACGCCATCGGTCGCCATAAGCCGCAGTCGCCCTCCATCCCCAACAAACCGGACCGACCGCACCACCTCCACCGGCGAAGTCTGCGCCACGACCTTACCGAGCACCTTCAACGCCTCCAGCAACACACTCTTTTTGATCTTCATCTTCACCACCTCCATGCGATTAAAACCAATCAGCCCCGCCGGTCACATAGACCGACAGGGCTGATCACTCATTCAGGCCGATTACCTCAGCCTGCCATCACGAAGGTTATATATAAATGAAATCCATTTGAACTACACAAAACAAAAAATATCGTCGTTAGCTCAAAGAATGAAATGTCCTCAAAAAAGCCCACTCACAGCGGAATGGGCTTTTCTATTTTTTTACCGAGTGTGTGATTCAGGGCAGCAATGCCAACAGCCATCAGCCGTCAGATATTTCCGTCTTGCCGCACGCACTGCATCATAAGAATTAGAGAAAAAACCGAGATATTCTCGATTTTCAGGACGTGGCAGATAGTCACAGTTTTCTCGATGAACCTCGTGATTTCCCTGTGCGTCCGTATTCTTATTGACATAAAAATGTTCCAACATCATCAGTATCCTTTCTTTTTAGCCTCGCGGAGGGAATGGGTCTTTCTTTCCATAAGTGTTTTTCTCTCGGATAACACCCTGGGTATTTTTCACGATCACTTCTCCCCCCAGTTTTTGCGCGATACCACGGGCATGCTCAAAAGCCTGTTTTTGTGTATCGAACAATTTACTGGCTCTATCATTTCCTTCGCGTTTTACCGCCCAACCTTTTTCCCCTCTCGGGGAAATCCAATAATTCGGCATGGTAAACCTCCTGCTTCGCTTTTGAAATACGAAGCTCTTTGTGAAAAAACATTGCGAATGCGATACGAGAATCGCAAACAAAAGGGCGGAATTCCGAGAAAGGCAAGAAAAAAACTTGAAAAGTTGACAAAACCTGCTATGTTAAGAATGTCTATTTCTGAACATTCGGGATTCGTCGAACCAGTTCTTTCTGCTTCCTCGAATTCCGTTGTTCTTTTTTAACCATATTTTATCATGTACGAGCCCTCCTTCTTTTAGAGTGTTGAATGACGTTTCTGAAATTCCGACAAGTTCAAATGCGATAGACTGCAAACGTCCTCATCGGAGCCGATTTCTTTAAACATCTGCCGCAGCAATGTGGGAGTTTCAAACTCGATACCACAATTCGGTTCCCACTTTCGGAATCCCATTTCCGACAGAAACGACCACATCCTCCGGTAATTGCTCTCTTTCAGCTTGCCAATTTCTTTCGCTCGGAAAAGCAAACTCCCCATGGACGCTTTCCATTTTGTCTTAAGTTCCTTCAGTCTGGAGAAGGAAATCGGCGGGGTCAGATCGTCCGAAACCAGGCGTTGAGGGAGAAGAAATTCCCCTGCGAATCGATTGGCTTCCTGCTCGGCTTCTTTTCCGGGAAATTTATCTTCATGGAGCAAAGCATGCCCTAATTCGTGACACAAAGTAAAGCGTTGCCGATCAGCAGAAAAGGCAGGGTTGGAGTTCAATGCGATGCAAATCAGTTTAAAATCAGCTTCCAGTGGAACCCAGAAGCCGTCAAGAAGATCAGTCCCGAAATCAAATTTTAAGATAACGATACCATGGTTTTCCAAAAGAGCAACCAGATTTTCAATGGTACGAGGAGGAACTTGCCAGTATTCACGAATAGCACAGGCCATCTCTTCTGGAGTGCGCTCGTTTCGAGTCAAGACATCTGAACCTCTCCCCAGTTTCTCACAGATCGCTTTAGCTTCTAGGGCACGCAATTTTCCTTCGGCTTCAATAGCGGAACGCTTGGCTGCGGACAAGGCAGTTCGTTTTCGATGATAAACCAGCCCATTCAGGCCGACAGAAATCTGCTGATTGAAAAAAGAAGCTGGATAACCGGTACACTCAGCAATCTTTTTCACCATCTCATCTGTAGGAACCGCAACTCCTCGTTCAAACTTGCTTACCAATGCCTGTTTGATGTCCAATGCTTCCGCAAGTTCGGTCTGGGTCTTTTCCCGCTGTTCCCGAACTAGCTTCAAAAGTTCTGCATTGAATGACATAATAGTTCCCCTTTTTTCATCTGGAAAAATATAGCACTAAAAAAAAGCAATGTCAAGTAGCAATATCAGGTCTATATGTTATTTTTTTGTAATTTTATTCATGACTATTACATCTCTCTTAGTAACCGGCTGAAATCATCGAAGTTGTATGCTCCATTGAGGTCGAGCGGGTACTGGTCGAAGACCATCAGATATTTGTATTGAGAGCCAGCAACGCGATCCCAGGACCGGCCGAGATGAATTTTGGCGATGGTATCGTCGTTCTTGAGCTGTTCGCCTTTCGATTCTATTAAGAGAAAACGCCCATTGGTCGTGGCGGCGATAAAATCCGGGTAGTGATTGATGAATCCGTTCAGACAAAATCCGTTTCGTTCCATTATCCGATGCCACCAGATAATATTCGGCAGCGAGGCAAGTTTGTCTGCTACTCGGGTTTCGAGAGCATTCATTGACGCCTCTGCGGTATACAGAGATTTGGCAATCGCAGGTGATGTCTGCATCGGGGAAATTTCCAAGGGAAAAGCCCAGGAGGGTTTAACAATGATTTTGTCAAGATCCAGCCATTCGTCAAATAAATTTTCCCGGTGCTCTTCCAGCAGGTGATCGATCTTCTCTTTAATTTTACGCGCATAAAGATAATAATCGGTTTCCAGAGAAGCAAGTTGATCCGAAGAAAGATTACCGACGATCCGTCTGACATAATCGGCCAATTCCCGGGCTTCCACTTCATCATAGCGATTCAGCAGGGCAATAATCGCCTCCTGACAATACCGGACGCGGCTTTCCGGGGGCTGACTGTTCAGATATTGCTGAAACTTCAGACGTTCCGCATCATCCAGAGCCTTGCGCTGTGCCTGCTGTTCGTGCCCAGTCCCGGTGACATCAATGGCATATGCATCCATCCCGACTTGATTGAAGTCGATTTGAGTATCTTTGTCTCGCAAAGTGAATCCCTTGCTCAGATGCTTCTTATCCAGCATGCAGCAATCTTCCCGGACAAAAAGACTGGGCGGCTGCCGCAAAAAGAACTGAGGAAGAAGAATTTCTTTCACATTTTCAATAAATTCCGCTTTGATTCTGTAATTATGCATTCTCTCCCTCACTTCCGCCGGGGCTGCCTGATTCCCCTGCATGGTTGCGGCCTTTATTGCGGCAGCATAACTGGCTCCCTGCGTGAGCGCCGTCTGGCTGATGGGATCATCACCACCGGTTGAAGTCGAAGTTTCTGCCGACGTTTGCAACTTCAATTTTTCATCCACTTTCTGGGAATCGAAATCACTGTGAATCTAACCGGTCTACAGCTCTATAATGAGTGGACTCCGTATCAGCTGAGCTATGGAGTTCCTCAATTGATATGAAAATGTTCCCCATCTGGTGTCTGACGACATCAGATGAGGAATTTTATACATTTGCTGTTACTGGGGTAGTGGCTGACCGATCAGATATGATTGATAGATATACTCCGGATTTTCAAAAAACATGCTGCTGTTGTAATCATCCAGCCGGTCGGCTATCCAGGAGTTGTAAACTTCGATCAGTGCATCGGGAAAATCAATCCCTTTTGTCTGAGAAACTGCGACAATCAACCGCTTATAGACTTTGCCAATATCGAAAATGGAAGGAACCGCGTAACGGCAGGTCGAAACATTGTCGAACGTCCCCTGCGGGATATGGTATTTTTCTGTCAGATTGTCGATCAGCTTCTCCATATTCTCACTGTGGTAGACATCAGCCAGTTCCAGCAGATGACGAATCTCAGCAACCCCGAGAGCATTTACGACTACACGCCGATGATTCTTTGTTTTCCGCCCAATCGCTTCAATCAGTGAACAGACAAAGAAAAGATCGTTTTCCCGACGGTCTTCACGTCCGGTCATCGTCCCACCTCCTTGCTTTCCAGAAAAGCCAAACAGGACAATGCTTTCGGGGTGCAGAACGTAATCTGGTGAGTCGGACGCTTGAATTTTACCAGGACCCAGAATTGTTCTCTGGTAAGAATTCCGCTGATGAAGTCGGCAACATAGTTCCATATCTGATCGTTTGCCATTGCACCGACTACGATGTCATGAGAATGCGGAGTTCCGTTCCGGCAGGCTACGATGAAGTCAAGCCACTCCTCCGTCATCTGATCGAAGTTCAAAATGTCCAAATCAGGATTGGGCGTATATTCATAAGAAGTGACGACAGGGGTATCAAACCGTCGTGACCAGCGTTCCGCTTGTGCTAATAACTCCGTGCAATAGAAACCGGGACCGAAATCTTTGTTGTTCCGGCTCGGCTTTATTTCCGGAGTTTGTATTTCACAAGATCCGCCGAAGTAAACAACCATTCCATTTGCCCTGTTCAACTGCCTCACTCATTGACATATTCTCAAAACATTGAGTTTGTAAAATATATCATCTATGGAAGCATTTGCAAATCAAGGTTTGACTTTTACTGACGGAGCCATTATAGTAAAAATATCATCGTTGGGAACTACGAAAGTTCTTTGAAACGGTAACAAGTGGTACCTCTGTCATATTGACAAGGGGGGATCAGGAAGACGGAGCCAGATAAAAAGACTGCGAAAACAGGAAAAATGACGGTGGTGCCACAAGGTGCCATTTTAAAGGTGCAAACACCAGAAATTACCGTTTGAGCCAGCTTTTTTATCTTGTGTGAAAGTGGCCAAATTCGCCACTTTTGAGCTCAAATCTTCCTGATCGGAAACAATTTGAGGTGCAAAAAAATCTTCGGACGTTCCAGCTGCCGGAGCCATTTTTTACCTCAAATTCCCCCTGAAAGGTGCCATTTGCTACTTTCAAGGCCCAGTTCGATGGTTGTTCTGGTTTTCGCGTCTCTGCTGTTCATTGATAGAATCTGTTCGCCTGCGTTCAAGAGGTTGCCCTTTTTTGTCGGAATACGGCGGCAGCCACGGTCCTCCTTTTTGAGGATCCATGCGTCTTCCTGGAGGACTGTGGATTTTCCCTTAAAAAGGTAAGCCCGTGTTATTTTCATCTTGAAATTGGAGCAGAGCGTAAAAAATTAATTCTTCTTCGTCCGTCGGCAGAGAGTTCCGGATAACAAACTTTGAGAAAGAGGGCAGGGGCATGAGAACAAAATTTACAACAACGGCAGCGGCGTTGTCAGCCGCCACTGTGCTGTTGGCAGAAGGCCAGGACAATCTCTCCTCTATCCATTCATTGAAATTCGAAAACGGGGAACTCCTCCAGGCGGATACGTCTTCCAATGCCGTTTTCATTGATCCAGATGGTCGGGAATACAAGAACCTCCCTTCCCGGACTGTGGTGAAACTTCTTCTGCATCCAGCCAAAGGATCCAACATCCATGTCGAGATCTGGCTTCCGGAAAAGGCGAAATGGAATGGCCGTTTTCTGGGCCTCGGCAATGGCGGCGCCGCGGGAAATATAAACCCCTCGATTTTCATCTGGCCGGTACAGCAGGGATATGCTGTCGCGTCAACCGACATGGGGACAAGTCCAAATGCCGATTCCGGCATTGGCAACCGGGAGGTTTGGAAGGACTTCGGCTATCGTGCAACACATCTGATGACCGTGGAAGCCAAGCGGGTGGTTCGCGCATATTATGGCCGTGATCCGGAGTTTTCTTATTTCAGCGGAGGGTCGACCGGAGGACAGCAGGCCATGCAGGAATCTCAGCGGTATCCGGAAGATTATGACGGTATCCTCGCGCGAGTTCCGGCGCACTGCCGAACCCCGCTGCATGCCTACTTTCTCTGGAACTATCAAATCCTCCGCAAATGTCCCTTTTCTGCGGAACAGGAGGCCAATGTAATTGCCGCCGGAAATGAATATATGTCTGGACGGGAAGCGCCGCAGACCGCCGGCAGACTGATCTCCGATCCCCGCTGCACTTCCGAGGACATTGAGGCGGTTATCGCGCTGGCCCGCAGAAAGGACCCCTCCCTCACCGAAGAACATGCGAAGGCTCTCCGCCAACTCTTCAGCGGACCGGTTCACGAGGTGACCGGGGAGCGGGTTTTCAACGGCTTGCCGTTCGGCAGCACATTTGGAATCGCCTGCGGAAATCTTTATCTCTTTGGCTGGGTCTTCGGAAAGGAGAAAGCGCTCGAAACGATAAACTTTGCAGAAGATCTGGATGCGTACACCGCGGCACTCGGGCCATATCTGAACGCGGAGAACCCCGACCTGCGGCCGTTTGAAAAACAGGGGGGAAAATTGATCATTGTTTCCGGTACGGCGGATTCCTGTGTCCCCTACCATGCGACGCTGGATTATTATGAGCGGGTGGTTGACGTGTTCGGTTCGTTGGAGATGACCCGCCGTTTCTGCCGGTTCTATATGATTCCGGGAATGAGCCACGGGCCGGGTCCGGGAGTAAACAGCTTGCCGGATCTTTTGAATCTTCTGGTTCAGTGGCGGGAACAGGGAATAGAGCCCGGCCCCCTCTCCGGAAAACGGTATGAAGAGAATCGTCTGATCTTTGAAATTTCGATTTATCCATATCCGGAAAAGGCTGTTTTTGATCAAAAAGAGGGCCGGATCAAACAAGAATGGGGCCTCCGAAAAGGCGTTCCACGCATTTCCGAGCGTTTCCTCCCGGAAGCAAAGGAGTGAACTCCCTGCCTGTTCCGGTGATGCGGCCGGGCCAAAGCTGTAAAAAGCCAATCCCGCCGGAGGAAGTGGATCCGGTTTGTCCCTCCTTTGCGGAATTCGCATGGAATTTCGTCTGACGTGGTTGAATCTGTTGCGCGGGATGTCCCTGCCAGGAACCGGCCATAACAGTGTTTTCGTGCGGTTAATCCGGCCCGGCCCGCACCGACGAGATTTGATTTTTTTCAAGATGGAGTTATATTCCTGTTTCAGGAAGAGCGCTATGGGAGCGCTCGAAAGTCTCAACCTGCTGAAAGGAATGGACCCATGAAAAAACTTCTTCTCTTTGCCGCTGTCGCCGGGATTCTGTGCCCCTGACCGGGTGTGGATCGCTGCGGACCCCCGCTTCCGGAGAAAACAGCAAAAAGGTCTATTACAGCACCTTCTACGGGATTTCGATTGAGAGTCTCGTCTACGGTGACGGCCTCATCGTCAAGTAAAACAGTTCTCTTGTGACGCCGGCGGGGAAGTCTGAAGACTCCCCCGCATGACGACAGGAATGGCATCTCCAGTAAGGACGAAAAAACACGATTTTCATTTTCCCCTCAAAAAGGCTTTCCCCCAGCTGTTTTTTCCGTTTTCAGGTCACGAAATCCCGCAATTGTGACCCATTTGTGCCCCAAATGTGCCCCTAAATGGGACCCGTCTTAACCTATAATTTACCCGCTATGGCTGAACTTTGACAGGGAAATCCAGACTTTTTTCAACTTTTTCAAGTTAATAGCACGTCTCCATTCTTTCGATTAATGAGTAATCTTGCTCGTACTTGCTGAAAGGAAAAGGCAGTGTCCGATATTTTGCGCACATTTGCTTCTGAGTGATTACAGATGACAAACGTGAGTTGGCGCAGCCGAAGCAACCGACCGACCTGAAGACCGTTAATCGCTCTGGAGATTGCCTTTTCGTTTTCTTGCGCTAAATTTCCCACGGCCTGTTGCCCTTTCTTTTGATTACGGTCTGGTCACTGTAATCAAGCAGAAAACAGGCCCTTTTTCCAGTGCCCTCTCCAAAAAATGCGCAATCTTCCGGACGTTATCCCGCAGGCAACTCCTGGATATCACAATCTGGGCACACGGCGTCCCGTCGCAGCGGACTCACATGATTACCTCTGTTCTCAGTTTTTTTTACATACTGACCGGCCAGGGAGCATCCAGCCGTCTTCCGACGCATCGGAAGATCGGCCGGATTTTGAGCATCAATGTGGATCTCTTTGCAGGTGCTTACACTGCATCGTCGCAATGGCGATGGCGAGCGCGGCAAGTTCATCCGGATCATCCGGCTGTGCCGATATTTCGACCTGCTCCGCCGAGACCGGCAACGGCTTCGCCGCCGTGCCGAACCGGCGGATGAGCAGCGTCATCATGTGAATCAAAAACGCTACGAAGAGCGAAATCACAATCGTCAGAAGATAGGTTTCCCCCATAATAATCCATGCTTGTTCCATAGTGAACACCTCCTCATGAATTCTGCAGCAGACTGATGTAGATGGCCGCGATGATCGCGGTTGTAATCACGCCGAAGATATTCACCCCCAGCGCGTAGTGCATGATGATCGCATTCGGGTTCGCCCGGGTGACGCACTTCTGCGCGACTTTCGCGGTGGAGGGCACGCAGCTGACTCCCGCAATGCCGATGACCGGGTTGAACTTCCCGCGGGTGACGAAGTACATGAAATAGCCGCCCAGGATTCCGCCGACTCCGGAGAGCGCCAGCGCCGCCATGCCGAAGATCAGCAACGGCAGTACCTTGGGATCCATGATCGTCTTCGCTTCACAAAGCACACCCAGCAGGAGTCCCAGCGTCAGAGTCGAACCATACAAAACGATTTCACTGACGAGATGCTGGAATTTTTCCAGCCCGGATTCCCGAATCGCAATTCCGAGAAACAGCGAGAAGAAGAGCGGCGACGCCACCGGAAACAGAAAGGAGAGCAGTACACAGGCGACGACCGCGAAGGTCAGCTTCTGCCCGCTGGTGATCTTCAGTTTCGGATCGTCCGGCGGCATCTCGATGGCCTGCAGCTTCTTCGGAACCAGAAGCTTGACCAGATAGGGAAATCCGCCGTAGGCCAGCCCGAGGTACATGTAGGCGACCACGGTGATCGGCACAAAGAGATGAGGCGACAGCTTCAGCGAGGCGAAGAGCACCATCGGCCCGTCCGCGCCGCCGACCAGTGCGATCGAGGCCGCGTCCTTGAGGTCGTACCCGAACAGACTGGCCAACGGCAGAACCAGCAGCGTCCCCAGCTCCGCAAACAGCGCGATGATGGCCGACACATACGGCCGCTTCATTACGAAGCCGACGTCCAGGAGCGAGCCGATGCCGATGAAGATCAGACAGGCGATGAGCCCGTTGCTGAAGGTCAGCGTGTAGACCGGCTGCAGCCAGTCGATCTGCATCAGCGTCATCAGATGGTCGTTGTTGCTGATCGTGGAGTCGAGGAAGAGGTTGTTCACGGCGGTTTCATCCACCGGCGTCTTGTTCGCCATGTTGATCGGGTCGAAGAACATCGAGGAGACGTTGATCGTCGCCATGCCCAGCCCCATGGGGATCATCAGCAGCGGTTCCAGAATGCCTTTGCGCCCCAGCCAGACCAGGGCGAAGCCGAGGAGAACCAGCGTGATCCGGACGGCGATTACCACCGGATCCGAGGCGGCCATGACGGCGAATCCCTGAAAAAGATCGAGAAAGCTATTCATGACTCACCTCCCGTCAGCCCTTGATCACGGCGAGGAGCGCGCCGGACTGCACCTGCTCTCCTTCCGCGACCTCCAGCTTCGCCAGCACGCCTGCTTTCGGAGCATTGATTGGAGTTTCCATCTTCATCGCTTCGAGCACCATCAGAAGCTGACCGGCCTGGACGCTCTCGCCCGGTTTGACCAGAATGCGGACCACCGCACCCGGCAGCGTGGAGTGGACCTCAGTGAACTTCTCCCCCGACGTCCCCATCGCGGCCTGACGGACCGGCTGTTCCTCGACAATGCCCTCCGCCAGCGCGAAATCATACTGCCTGCCGTTGACCGACGCGGAGTTGCCGGAGATCTTCACCGCATAGCTCTTGCCGTTCAGCGTGACGGTGACCGCATCCGGTTTCGGGGCGGAGGCGGTGGCGGCGGGGGATTCCTGCTTCTGTTTCCGATCGATTTTGCGCACGCCGATGGTACCTTCGCCCTTCAGGAAACGGATTCCCTTTTCGCTGCAGCTTGCGGCGATGAAGATGTTTTCGTCGGTGATCGGCAGCTGGTTCGCATTCAGCATGGCGATCGCGGCCTTGCGGCCCTTGGCCGGATTTTCGTCGTTGATGTCCAGCGGACTGCGGGTGGTCGGCTCCAGCTTGAGCTGCTCGGAGGCGATCCGGACGATTTCCGGATCCGGTTCCGCCGGCGTGCGGCCGAAATAGCCCAGCACCATCTTGCCGTACCCTTCGGCGATCTTCTTCCAGGGGCCGAACATCACGTTGTTGAACGCCTGCTGGAAGTAGAACTGGCTCACCGGCGTGACCGAGGTGCCGAAGCCGCCCCGGGCCACCGCCTCGCCCATGGCGGCGATGACCTCCGGATATTTCTCCATGAGGCCGTTGTCCCGCAGCATCTGGGTGTTCGCGGTCAACGCGCCGCCCGGCATCGGGAAGAACGGAATCAGCGGGTTGACCTGCGTCGCCTCCGGCGGCATGAAATAGTCCTTCATGGCCCGTTTGAGACTCTCTTCGAGCTTGATGATCTTCTTCACGTCGATATCCAGATCGTACTGCGTGCCGCGCAGGGCGTGCCACATGGTCAGGATATCCGGCTGGCAGGTGCCGCCGGAGAGGGGGGCGATGGAGAGGTCCAGCTGATCGGCTCCGCCTTCGAGCGCCGCATGGTAGGCCAGAACGCTGCAGCCGGCGGTCTCGTGAGAGTGGAAGACGATCCGCGCATGGTCCCCGAGCAGGTGCCGCGCCATCCGGATGGTTTCGTAGACCTTGTGGGGGGTGGAGGTTCCCGAGGCGTCCTTGAAGCAGACAGAATCGTAGGGGATGCCGGAGTCGAGAATCCGGCGCAGAATGGATTCATAGAACTCCACGGTATGGCCGACGCACCCCGGGGGCAGTTCCATCATGGTGACGGTGATTTCGTGCTTCAGGCCCGCTTCCGCAATGCAGGTTCCACTGTAGAGAAGATTGTTCACGTCATTCAGGGCGTCGAAATTGCGGATTGTGGTGATGCCGTGCTTTTTCATCAGCTGAGCGTGCAGCTTGATGATGTCGCGCGGCTGGCTGTCGAGCCCGACCACGTTGATGCCGCGGGCGAGGGTCTGGAGGGTGGCGCTGTTTCCGACAATGCGGCGGAAATCATCCATCACGCGGAACGCATCCTCGTTGCTGTAGAAATAAGCGGCCTGAAACAGCGCGCCGCCGCCGGCCTCGAAATGGGTGATTCCTGCCGCGGCGGCCTCTTCCACCACGGGCAGAAAATCGGAACTGAAGACGCGGGCGCCGAATACCGACTGGAATCCGTCGCGGAAGGCAGTCAGCATAAAGTCAATTTTTTTCATAAATTTAACACTCCTGAGCTTTTTGAATCATGAGAAAAAGGGGAATATGCCGCAGGAAGTGCACGAGCCGTTTCGCCCCGATGCGGGAAAAGCGATGCAAAGAAACATCTCCGACGGGTTGTCGTCAGAGGAATCGGACCGAGCCGGGTTGAAATTTTACATGCAGAAAACAGGCTCCGTACATTCACGCGACAGAATGGTACTGTGCGGTAAATGGGTCCGCTCTGGCCTTGAGATGTGGTGAAAGCCAGATCCGCAGGTGCAGACGCGAGTTCGTCGGTGGCGCGAGGCTGAAGCGCGTGGAGACACATTCGGCAGGGAAGCTGCCTGGCTTCAGCAAAAATATCGGGCGGACCGACTGGGCGAGACGTGTCTCATTGGAACGGGTAAGAATTTTGCCGACCGTTTCGTAATTGCCGGAGAAGAATTCACATTCATTGGATTGCATCCGGGAGGCGACCGTAAGCAGATGGTCGGCTTCCTGGTTCTGGAACCGGCTGTAAACCTGAGGTGCGGTATGGTACACTGCACTTGTAGTGATACCGGTAAAGGGCAGCACCGCTGAAAAAATCAGAATAACGAGCGACGGGCAATTTTTCATAACAGATCTTAGATCTTTCAAAATCAATTAGATTTAATAATATACATCTAAAACAAGGCCTTTTCAAGCCCATGAGGTAAAATAAATGAGTTTGGATAAGCAGACAGCAAGTGTGTGGGAAAGAAAGCGATGCCTGATTGTCATGAGTGAGAATAAACGGGGGGCTTCTCCGGTTTGAGCTACGCTTTGCCTCATAACAGGTTTTGAAAATCTGAATCGATGGAAAAAGGTCGACATTGGCCTTGTCGTTTTTACCTCGGAAAACGAAAAGCAAGGAGGAAAAATGTCAACCACATTCCTTTAAAATACACAGAAAAATCCGCGGATTTCACCACCGGAGATTTGAATATTGCAAAGAAAAATTGATTCGGTCTTCAAACGCACGGATTTTCACTGTCCTCGATGCGGTTCTTTGAAAATTTCAAAAGGAGTGCGTTCGCATCCTCCCCGTCACGATAAAAAACCAGTTGCGCCGTGTGCTAAGCTACGGGAAAATGGTGTGAAGAGTTTGTAAAAAAGGGTAACACTTTTCTCTGAAGAAGGAGGAAGGTGTGAAATGAAAGAAGCACCGGAAAGAGTGCCGAATCGGAATCCGGGATCTGAAATAAGGCGTTTTACCCTTGATTATCATATACGACATTTTATGGTACCCCTGCAACCCCGCGATTGTGCCCCATTTGTGCCCCAAATGTGCCCCGGTCGCCTGCCGGACGGGATGGAAAATGCGCTTTTGAACTCAAGAGTCTGAGGCGGGCAAAAAAATGGCAGTCCAGTGAAAGGGGATGCCTTTTTCTTCATATCTCTGTCTCTGAACGTTTCCCGGATGATTCCGGGGACGCTGTAGAGGGAGAGATTTCTTTTTGATAAGACAAAAAATTTGGTGAATTATGTGAAGTGAACGCTTGAATTCATCATTTTCCGTGTTATTGTCTTTCGGTGTGGAGAAATGGAAAGGATTGGTGGCATGAAGCGCTTGTCGAAGCTTTCTACGGGGTCCTCTTCTCAGGAAAGTATTTCTCCGCCGGATTGGAAGCTGTGTCCGGCGAAAAGCGCACCATGCGGCAAAACCCTGTTGCGGCATGCGCTGGAAAGTGGAGCGGTTTTCGAAGCATTGCGCGATTACTTCCACTTTCCGGAGCGTCTGCTCCCGGCATCCGCTCTGCTGTTTGCGATGGGACACGACTGCGGAAAGCTTTCTCCCGGTTTCCTCTGTCAACTGCCCGGCGGCTTCGCCCGGGAGAACCACATTCCGTACAAGCGGGAGTTTGAGAGACATCACGCGGTGATTTCAGAAGCGGCGTTCCTGGCGTTTCTCGCCGCTCGCCGCGATCGTTGCGAAACCATCGTCGGGTGGCACCACGGCCGGCGGAATCCGGTTCCCCTCCCGGAAGGGGCCTGGGAATTCGGCGGGGAGGCGTGGCGGAACCGGCGGCGGGAGTTTCTGGAGTGGGTTTCTCACTACGCGGAACTCCCGCCGGAACCGTTTTCCCCCGAGAACAGGCTGCTGGCCGCCGGAGTCGTCTGTCTGGCCGACTGGATTGCGTCGGATCAGAACAACTTTGCGGAAGACCGGACCATGCTTCCCTTCGACGAACTCAAGCATATCGCCGCCGGGGTGCTGGAGCGGATCGGATTTCGTCAGCCTGAATTCCGGCCGGGAATGCGCTTTGAGGAGGTTTTTCCACCCTTTTCCCCCAACTCCGCCCAGCGGGTTCTGGCGGAACAGGCGGTCGCTCCGGGAATCTTCTTGTTGGAAAATACCATGGGAAGCGGGAAGACGGAGGCGGCTTTGTACGCAGCCTACCGGCTGATCTCCTCCGGGGTGAATCGCGGCATATTTTTCGCATTGCCGACCCGGCTGACCAGCAACAAAATCCATGAACGGGTCGAATCGTTTCTGGCGCGGGTTTCGGCTTCGGGGCGGGCGAGGTTGATTCACGGTTCGGCATGGCTCGAACCGGCTGGAGGGGAAGAACTGGCGGCCGGATTTTCCTGGTTCGCACCTGCCAAACGGGCGCTGTTCGAGCCGTTCGGCGTGGGGACGATCGATCAGGCGCTCAAGGGGGTGCTCAACGTCAAACACTTTTTCCTCCGGCTCGCCGGACTGGCCGGAAAGGTGGTCATCATCGATGAGGTTCATGCGTTCGACGCATACATGCACGAGTTGCTGATCAAGCTCTGCCGGGTTCTGGTTCGGATGGATTGCACAGTCATCCTGCTTTCGGCAACCTTGCCGGCGAAGCGGCGGGCGGAGCTGCTGGAGCTGGCGGACGGAACGCTTCCGGGAGGGTATCCGGCATTGACCGCTCATCTGCGGAATTCGGATGCGCAAGAGATCATTCTCGCGCCCCCGTGGCGCCGGAAGGTGAGGATCACGACGGTTTTGCCGGATGACGTCGCGGAAAAGGCGACGGAAGCCGCCGCCCGGGGGTGCAACGTCGCTCTGATCGCCAACACGGTCGGGGAAGCGCAGGAGTACTTTCGCCGCATCCGCAGCGCGGCGGAGTCGGGGCGCTTTCCCATAGGACTGCTGCACTCCCGCTTCCCGCTCTGGCGCCGGGAGGAGATCGAGCAGGAGTGGCTCGGCGTATTGGGGAAGGACGCCGGAGGGAAACGACCATCCGGGAGTGTGCTGGTAAGCACGCAGATCATTGAACAATCGGTGGATATGGACTTTGACCTGATGATTTCCGACCTCGCTCCGGGTGAGCTTCTGTTTCAGCGGATGGGGCGGTTGTGGCGGCATCCGCGCGATCGGCGGCCGAATGCGGAGCCGGAGTTCTGCCGGATCGATCGGAAGCTTCATTCGGGAACGACAGTCAAAGAGGTGTTGACGCTGGCCGGAGGCAGCGGGAAAGTCTATGCGCCCTTTCTGCTCTTTCGGGCGGAGGAGGTTTGGCGGAAACGCTCCTGCGTGATGCTTCCGGATGACCTGCGTCCGTTGATCGAGGAGAACTTCCGTCCGCCGGAAGAGACTGCGGTTCTGGCGCGGGAGCTTTACGACCGGATGGAGGCCGAAGCGAAAACGATGATCAACCGGGCAGGCGTGGCTTCACAACTGGATCTGATCACTTCGGTGAGCGCGCAGGCTTCCGACGACGAGGATGCTCCGACGCGCCTTGCCGATTCCCCGCAGCGGAACCTGTTGCTGCTGAAGAGTATTTCTGAGTGCGGCAGAGAGTGTGCTCTCGTGTTGTCGGATGGGACGGAGCTTGTCTTCCGCGCAGAGGAGCGGTTCTCTCTGGAGAAGATGCGCCGTCTGGCTGCCAACACTGCGCCGGTTCCCGCCTGGTGGGTGGAGGGGCGTCCGGAGGAGTTTCCGCAGGTGCTGGAGCGTTATTACAAATTTGACGAGCCGGTTCCGGCGGTGATCGGCGCAGGGGGGGGACTGACGCTTCCGTCGGGGAGCTGGCTCCCCATCCGGTATGACAATCAAAACGGTGTCTGCTATGAGTGCGGCAGGTTGCGAAAGGAGGAAGATGAAACATTATCTTTTGACTGGTGAGAAATGGATTCCGGTCCTGAGGCGTGACGGTTCCACCGCCGACGTGTCGCTGCTGGAACTTTTCGGGGAGGGCAGGGGAATCGCCGACCTGCTGGTTCCGCCGGGCGCGCGCATCGCTCTGATGCGGTTTCTGCTCTGCATTGTCTCCCGTTCGCTTCCGCTGCCGCCGACCCGGAGCGAATGGGAGTTCGCGAAGGAGCGGATTGCGCCGCAGGCGATCGCCTACCTGAAAGAGTGGGAATCCGCCTTCGACCTCTACGGGGAACACCCCTTTTTGCAGGTGGTCGGACTGGAGGAGGAGTGGAACGCGACGCTCGACAAGCTGGACTTCAACCTTGCGAGCGGGAACAATCATACTTTGTTCGATCACCTTGCCAGTGATGCCGGCCGTCCGCATCCTCCCGCCTGGCAGGCGCTGATGTTGCTGGTTGCGCAGAATTTCTCCCCCGGTGGTTTGATCGGCCCCAATCAATGGAATCATATTAAAACCAATGAGAAGACGGGGAACAGCGCTTCGCCTGCAGTGGAGGGCAGCCCGCTGCACACTTTTCTGTTGGGCGACGACATCCTGGAAACATTGCATCTGAATCTGATTCCCCAGGCGGAGCTGGGAACGCTGAAGCTCGGAGTCCCGGTCTGGGAGAAGTTTCCGAACGATCCCGGAGAAGCCCAGGAATTCCGGGATACCTTGTTCGGACGGTTGACTCCGCTCAGCCGGGCGGTGCGGCTGCCCGAGGAGGGAACCGCAATATCGTTCGCAGTTGCCTGCAATTATGCCCGGATTTCCGAATTTGTCGATCCCTATCTGGAAAACCGTCGGGCAGGGAAGAAGGAGACTCTCTCCTACCTGCGGATTCAGCCGGAACGTCATCCCTGGCGGGAACTTGAATCGCTGCTGGCGCTCCACCCTTCCGCCGCTGAGCTGACTCCACCGAAACACCTTCTGAATCGTTATCTGATTCCGGATGATAAGGAACTGCGGCTCTGGTGCGGAGGGGTCGCCAAGGATCAGGCAAAGTACATCTTTTCCGGAGAGTGGCTCTTCACATTTCAGGCTCAAGCGCAGTACCGGACGGAACTGCCGGTTTTACTCGGTCATTTTGCCAGGACGGCGGAGGAAGTCGCGACACTTCTTGAAAAAACAATCGAAATTTTCTGGAATCACTTTGCATACGTTGGTGATAAAAACAAGCCTGTTAATGTTCCGAAAAAAATACGGGAAGAACAGGAAAAGGCACGGGAACAGGCTCAGAAACAGGCCGTTAGAAGTTTCTGGCAGCGGTTGGATATGTCGGTTGCGGCATTTTTCAACCCTCAGGGAAAGAAAGAACCCGATTTTACTGAACTCTACCGGGAGCTTCGGGATGCCGCTGAAACCTTTTTCACCGCGGCGCTGCCGAACCAGTCTCCGCGTGGCATCATGGCCTATGTAAAAACCATGCCGTATTTCAGAAAAGAATTGAAGCACATTCTCGGCGATCAAATCACAGAGAAAGGAGACCGTGAAGATGGCGAATGAAAAGAATCCCCCTCCGTTTCTGGAGTTTCTGGAGCGGAACCGGGAGAATCCCGGCGTCATGGCCGATTTGCGCTGTGCGTTGATTCCTTCCTTGGAATACCGGAGCTGGCAGTATATCGCCCGGTTCTGCAAGTTGGAGGATGATCGGGAACGAACCATTGCCGCCACCGTTTGCGCGGCATTCGGCATTGGGCCGGAGTCCGCGGGAGAACGGGAGAACATGGGGGACGTCATGGGACGAATCGCCCATGGAGACAATGGTGAAAACGGGTTGTCCAGCTTCATGCTTTATTTTCAGAGGTTGTTGGCTTGCAATACGGTTCAGGAACTGGCCCCACAACTGCACGGGATCTTTCTTGCGGCAAGATCACGAAATGTTTTGGTAAACCACAAAAATTTGTGGTATGATCTGTTTTCATGGAGTGATCGCGTGAAATGTCGTTGGGCCAGTCATTACTGGTCATATGCCAGAAAGGCGGAAAATGCGGGAGGTGGTTCCAATGAGTAAGCTCTATCTTGCCCAGTTCCGGATCGGGCGGAAAGAGGTGCTCAGACACCGGCTGGTCTCCGCCTACGAGTTGCATAAGCTGCTCTGGAACTGTTTCCCCGGGCGGCCGGAGGCGAAGCGCGATTTTCTGTTCCGTTGTGATGAGGAAGAGGCGGTGCTGAAAATCCTGATGCTTTCGGAGACGAAGCCGGAAGTCTGCGACTGGGCGGAGTGGGACGGGATCAAAGAGTTCGATCCGGTCTTTCCGATCGGGTCCCTCTACTGTTTCCGTCTGCGTGCCAACCCGACGATCCGCGCCAAAGAGGATGGAAAACTGCGGGCCGTCACCCGGGAGGAGGAACTCCACTCCTGGCTGGTGCGCAAGGCGGAGAAAAACGGTTTTGCGCTCCGTTCCGAACCGGAATACTCCGGCTGCCGTCTGGAACGGTTCTCCAAAACTCCGGGCGGACCGGGGATTTCGCTCAATGTCGTCGAGATCGGCGGCGCGCTCGCGGTGACCGATTCTGCGGCTTTCGGCGAGGCGTTCCGCCGGGGAATCGGACGCGGCCGCGCTTTCGGCTGCGGAATGCTGCTGTTGAAACGGATTGAACTGTAAACGAAACGATAAAAAAAACATCTCAAAGAAGGATTTCAAAAATGAATCTCATCGAACTCCACATGCTTCAGTCGTTTCCGGTGAACTGCCTCAATCGCGATCAGTTCGGTTCCCCCAAGAGTACGCTGTTCGGCGGTGTGCCGCGTGCGCGGGTCAGTTCTCAATGCTGGAAACGGGCGATTCGGCTGATGGCCCGAGAGGAGAACGAAATGTTTTCCGGTTCCCGGAGCAAATATTTTCTGGACCGTTTGAGCGAAGTCCTGCGGGAGATGGGACAGGCGGAAAAAGAGGCCGGCTCCATCGCCGAAAAAATTGTAACCGGTGCGAAAATCAAAATTGACAAGGGAGGTGTGGTCAAGAATTTGTTCTACTTTTCAGACCTTGAGTTGCAGGCCGCCGCCCGTGCCTATCTGGAGTGTGAAGATCCGAAGAAACAGGTCGTGGCCGCAGTGAAAGAACTCGGGAAAGTCGTTCGGGATGGGGTTGACATCTCCTTTTTCGGCCGGATGGTCGCCGACTCCGATTTGACACTGGAAGGTGCCGCGATGTTCAGCCATGCGATTTCGGTCAACCGCGTCGACAACGACCTCGATTTCTTTACCGCGGTCGACGATCTGAAACCGAGGGAGCAAACCGGTTCTGCCCACATGGGATATATTCCTTTCAACACCGCCTGCTACTATCGCTATGTGGCGTTGAATCTCGACCTTCTGGCCGATGGGGATCATCTCGGCGGGCTGAGTTTGGAGGAACGCCGGAGCGCGGTCGAAACGTTCCTGCGCGCCTGTGTGACGGCCAGTCCGGCCGCCCGCAAGAACTCCATGCTGGCCAATACCTTGCCCGGATTTATTCTCGGGATCGCCCGCCGCGGCGCTCCGCTTTCCCTGGCCAACGCCTTCGAGACGCCGGTCAGGGGCGTTTCCCCGCTGACGAAGGCGAAAGAGGAGCTGTTGAACCATTGGAAAAATCTGCGGGAACTCTACGGAATTCCGGTCGAATGCGAAACAAGCCTGCCGGAAAAAAAACTGAATCAGATTGTCAAGGAGCTGGCGGACTATGTCAAGTAACGAGGCGTGGCTGGCGCTTTACTTTGACGCTCCTCTGCTCTCCTTCGGCGGGGAGTGCAAGTTCGACCGTCGCGAGACGCTCAGTTTTCCTTCGCGCAGCGCGGTGACCGGACTGATCGCCGCCGCGCTGGGAGTCGCCCGTGACGACCGGCCGGCTCTCGCTCGTCTGGCGCAGCTGCGGTTGGAAAGCGTTGCGTTCCGGGAAAAAATGGGGGTGTTGCTCGAAGACTACCACACGGCGGGGGGAGGGTACCCGGGGAACTCCGCGGATATTCCGGTCAGTGCGAGCCGGAAAAGTCATCCTGTGGTAACCCAGCGTCATTATTTCGCGGATGGAAAGTTCGGGGCGGTCCTTGCCGGTCCTTCCGGCTTTCTGGAGGAGATCGGGCAGGCGTTGCGCGATCCGGTCTGGGGGGGCTGGATCGGCCGGAAGCACTGTATTCCGACGACTCCGGTTTTCCAGGGAATCTTTCCCGCCGAACAGGAGGCGCTGGCGAAACTGCAGACGCTGGCGGAAGGGTCCGAACTGCGGATTTATGAGGAGTGCCCGCTGGAAACTTCCGGCGCAATGCTCTATCCGGATCTGCCGGTGGACTTCTCCTCCCGGGAGTTTCGTCCGCGCGCCGTTGAGGAGCGTTGACCGATGACCGGAGAGTCTCCGATCTTTCCGAAGGTGCCGGTGGAGGCGCTGGCGCCCGCCTCCGACCGCTGGACTCCGCTGTTTCTGGAGCACGGCCGGTTGGAGGTGGACGATTCCAGCGTGAAATTCATCGGCGCCGACGGAACCGTCATGCACCTCCCGGTGGCGACCGTCAGCACGCTGCTGCTGGGGCCGGGGACCACCGTCACGCACGCCGCCATCGCGGCATGTGCGAATTCCAATACGCCGGTCTGCTGGGTAGGCAGCGGTTCGCTTCGCTTTTATGCACACGGCATTTCGCCGACGCACGCCAATGAGAATGCGAAGCTGCACGCCGAACTTTACGCTCATCCCCAGCGCCGTGCCGCGGTGGCGCGGCGGATGTTTCTGCTGCGGTTTCCGGATATGGAGGTTTCCAGCCGGACCATTCAGCAGCTTCGCGGTCTGGAGGGGGAGCGAATCCGGAATCTCTACCGGGAGTTCGGAGAACGATTCGGCGTGAGCTGGAAGGGGCGGAACTACGATGCCGGAAACTGGAATCTGGCAGATGAAATCAATCGTGCGGTATCCGCCGCCAATGCCGCGTTTTACGGGATGTGTGCGGCAATCATTTGTTCGCTCGGTTTTCTGCCGCAGCTGGGGTTTATTCACGCCACCGGCAGTCTGCCGTTTGTCTACGATATTGCGGACATCTACAAACCGGTGACCACGTTGCCGGCCGCGTTTGCGGCGGTTCGGCAGGATCCGGGAAATGCCGAAGAGAACGTTCTGCTGCTCTTGAAAGAGCGGATCGAATCCGGTCGTCTGATGGAGAAAATTCCGAAACAGATCCTGGAGCTGATGAAATGACCGTGATTGTGGCCGAAAATACACCGGACAAGGTGCGGGGACTGCTGAAACGGTGGTTTATTGAGCCCAGACCGAATGTTTTTGTCGGCAGCGTCAATCGCAGAATTCGTGAAAAAGTATTGCAGTATATTCTCCGGTATTCCCCGGAGGAGCTGGCGCTGCTGGTTATTTTTGACGATGTGAATTCGCAGGGATTTCGTATTCGGCGTTACCGGGATACGAGTCGTTGCGAGCGGCTGGTGAGCGGACACTATCTGCTTGCAATTCCTGCGGGCGGGGAAGATGTGGTGGAATCGGCATCTGCTTCGGGGGAAGCTTCTCCGGAAGAGTGTGCGCGGATCTGGAATTTGTATGCGGAGTGTTTCATCACCTATCGGCTGAAGGCATGAAGTTGCGAGCCGAAGTTGTTTGACAATTGAATATCCACAAGATATAGTATGTGGAGAACAAAATCGCTCCAACTTGTTGGAGTTTTCCCCACGCCCGTGGGGATGGTCCGAAAATCTATTAAAAGACTCTGCTGCAGAGATGGTTTTCCCCACGCCCGTGGGGATGGTCCGTAAGACCGGGACCATCGACATTCCGGATTCACGTTTTCCCCACGCCCGTGGGGATGGTCCGCAAATGATTATGCTGGAGGAGGAAAGGTTTATGTTTTCCCCACGCCCGTGGGGATGGTCCGAGAAGAGGCGGAGCACATTGCTGAGGTGATCGGTTTTCCCCACGCCCGTGGGGATGGTCCGGATGTCACGCTGTCGCGCTCGGCGATTCAGACGTTTTCCCCACGCCCGTGGGGATGGTCCGTTGACGGCAGAGGAGGCGATTGTCCAGCAGATGTTTTCCCCACGCCCGTGGGGATGGTCCGCCTTGTATTGCGAAATTTCCTTTTCAGAAATAGTTTTCCCCACGCCCGTGGGGATGGTCCGAGACATCGAGCTGAAAAGCTCGAAAACCGGTTGTTTTCCCCACGCCCGTGGGGATGGTCCGGCAAGACTTGAACTCGCTGAATATAAATCAGCGTTTTCCCCACGCCCGTGGGGATGGTCCGTGTGGAGTGCCCCGTCTGTGAAGGATGAGTGTGTTTTCCCCACGCCCGTGGGGATGGTCCGGAATCATCCTCCACCGGACTCCCGGCCCCTGAGTTTTCCCCACGCCCGTGGGGATGGTCCGTCATGCGACTGATCAATTGTATCCAGCGCCGTGTTTTCCCCACGCCCGTGGGGATGGTCCGAAAATGCGCTGGCGCTGGTTACGCTTGATGAAGTTTTCCCCACGCCCGTGGGGATGGTCCGGCGTAATCATGCCGAAACTTCCGTACATGCCTGTTTTCCCCACGCCCGTGGGGATGGTCCGCCGCGACGGCTTACAGGCTGTTACCTGCATCGGTTTTCCCCACGCCCGTGGGGATGGTCCGGGACAACGTATGTGTATGAAGATCGTCTATGAGTTTTCCCCACGCCCGTGGGGATGGTCCGCCGACGTAACCGGGAGGGATCTCGACGGCAATGTTTTCCCCACGCCCGTGGGGATGGTCCGCGTTGACGTACTCGACAAAACCGCGAACCCAGGTTTTCCCCACGCCCGTGGGGATGGTCCGAATCGCCTTTCTTCCGGTGCTGTCGTGTGTGTGTTTTCCCCACGCCCGTGGGGATGGTCCGAACTAAATCAAAATGAGTCTCTTTCAAATACTGTTTTCCCCACGCCCGTGGGGATGGTCCGAAATCGTCGGCAACATTCACGAGGGGGAGAAGGTTTTCCCCACGCCCGTGGGGATGGTCCGCCATAACCAGCGAGCCGACTTTCACCATCGCCGTTTTCCCCACGCCCGTGGGGATGGTCCATCGCGGCTACACGACAAAAACGGAAGCAGAGCGTTTTCCCCACGCCCGTGGGGATGGTCCGCAAAAGAAAGGTCGAGAAGTCGGCAGGAGCGTGTTTTCCCCACGCCCGTGGGGATGGTCCGCGCGCGGAAACGCCCGTTTCCCAGCTCCTCCCGTTTTCCCCACGCCCGTGGGGATGGTCCGCCGTTTTACTGGAAAGCTCCGGCTCTGCCGTCGTTTTCCCCACGCCCGTGGGGATGGTCCGGCGACAAGGTGTTCCGCTTCTTCCGGCACGGTGTTTTCCCCACACCCGTGGGGATGGTCCGGCGGGCCTGAACTACATCGGGCAGGCGACTGCGTTTTCCCCACGCCCGTGGGGATGGTCCGAGCTGTCCACGCTGCCCGCAGAGCGCTTGGAAGTTTTCCCCACGCCCGTGGGGATGGTCCGCGTGTATCCATTGAGTTCGGTTGTTTCAATCGGTTTTCCCCACGCCCGTGGGGATGGTCCGGGGTGGACAACTGCGGCGGGTACATCGGGGACGTTTTCCCCACGCCCGTGGGGATGGTCCGACCGTCGGCCACAAGTCGTGCCGGATCAACATGTTTTCCCCACGCCCGTGGGGATGGTCCGTTCGCATGGAAGTTTGATTCCATCTTGACGGAGTTTTCCCCACGCCCGTGGGGATGGTCCGTTGTTCATGTCGATTTCGATGAAGCGATGGTTGTTTTCCCCACGCCCGTGGGGATGGTCCGGGATCATATCGGATTTCGCGAGGTATGTTTTCGTTTTCCCCACGCCCGTGGGGATGGTCCGCAATTTATCAAAACATCACCGCGAAAAAGCGGGTTTTCCCCACGCCCGTGGGGATGGTCCGATGGTTGAGCTTTCCGACGACCTTGTCGAAATGTTTTCCCCACGCCCGTGGGGATGGTCCGCGCTCATGATGACGCGCGAGGAAATGCGCTCTGTTTTCCCCACGCCCGTGGGGATGGTCCGAGCTGTCCGCTGGCTCTATCTGATCAAATCCAGTTTTCCCCACGCCCGTGGGGATGGTCCGCAGTCTGGCACAAAAAAGGTTGTTGATGTCATGTTTTCCCCACGCCCGTGGGGATGGTCCGTTGCCTTCAATATTACGTAACGATCAGTTGATGTTTTCCCCACGCCCGTGGGGATGGTCCGATGAATTAATTTTCATTCCGATAATTCCATATGTTTTCCCCACGCCCGTGGGGATGGTCCGGGGGATTTCCTCGGGACCATTTCTACCGGATGGTTTTCCCCACGCCCGTGGGGATGGTCCGCCGTTGAAATTGATCAAAACGAACGTTTTTATGTTTTCCCCACGCCCGTGGGGATGGTCCGCGATGGCTCGGATTACATCCTGCCGGATGGATGTTTTCCCCACGCCCGTGGGGATGGTCCGCAGGACATGACCCCATGTGTCTGGGACCCGGGGGGTTCCCCACGCCCGTGGGGATGGCCCGGAGATTGTCAACCTTGAAAAATAATTTGCATGATGTATATTGAAGGAGGCTAACAAAGGGAAGAGTAAAATGGCAAGACTGAAAAAATGCAGATCATGCGGTAACATGGTTGCAAAGGATGCAAAGGTGTGCCCGCAATGCGGGGGGAAAGTGAATAAATCTCATGGTTGTTTGCTTTTTGTCATCCTGATGGTTCTTGTTTTTATCGGAATATGCACGTCTGGTGAAAAAGATAAAACAGAAACAGAAACTACAAAATCAATAAAACTCGAAAATGATACGCGAAAAGATGGAGCGATTTCATTTGCAAAACATTTTTTAATGAATGAGTGTTTCAACAATGAAGTTTTTCAAGTAAAATTTTATGATAATGTTAAGGCTGAGTATCTGAAAAACATTGCAAGAGAAGGAATAAATGAAAAACTTTTAGAATTTGCCAGAGAAAAAGGTAAAACGGAAATGAATAACTGGATTGTTGTGACCCAGGATTTTTCCGTATCAGATGATTTAGATATAAAAATGAATTATCTTGCAATTGTAGAATTTATCGATGAAGAAAATTACAAAATGAAATCAATGTCGATAAATGGCAAATTGGTTTTCCCATAAACAAAACAAGCCCGGAATTACTCCGGGCTGTTTTTCTGTCGTTCCTCCCACTTCCTCCCCATCTCCGCAACCTTTGATGGTAGAAAGTTCATGTCCTTATCTCCGGTAAAACATCCGGAAAGCAGGCATAAACAAAAACAGGCGTCTTGGAAAACAAGGCGCCTGTTTTTTCGTATCTTCTGCTGGATGTATCCAAATAACCGCAATTATTCAACATCATCCGTTTCATGGCGAGGCGGCCGGAAAGAAGTTGCCCTTCCAGCTGACAGCTTCACCAGCGGAAATATTGGTAAGGATTGTCTCCACTCTGCGGCAAGTCCGCGTAAAAATGCCAGCGGACCGGAAAACGCAGCTGCGGCACCCCCAGAATGCCGCCGGTGTTGAAGATGTCGTTGCAGAGTACAATTAGCACATTCCGTCCCGCCTTGAGCACGCCCGGTTTCAACGAATAGGAGCGGACCGCCGTCCAGTAATCCTTCGGATTGGTCTTTCGGGTGATTTCCCCCAGAAACGTCCCGTTGAGCCAGACCCATGATTCGTCATCGATCGCCCCCAGCAGCAGTTCGGCACTTTGTGCGCCTTCCTCCGCCGGAAGATCGAATTCCAGCCGGTACCAGAAGCAACCGTCATAGTCGGCAAGATCTGCAAACTGTGATTCGAAAGTCCCCGGAAGCTGAACGTTCCGCCAGGACCCGTCCGGATGGAATTGCGGCTTCCACCAGCCCGCGTCCCGACCGACACCTTCCGGATCGGCTTTCCCCAGCCAGCGGTCATTCGGCAGTTCGAACCGGGAGTTCCCTTTCACCCCGTCCAACAGCGAGAAGAAACCGGTCCGGAACCGCGCCCCCAGATTGGCCAGCAGGCGCGAAACCAGAAACGCCGAACGGCGGCGGGTGGTGCGGTAGTAGAACTCCTCCGCGTCAAATTTCCAGGGGGGAAGCTGTACGGCCACCAGACACCCTTTCCCGGGAGTGCGGACGGCGAGCGCCCGGCCGAGGGAGTTGCCGGCGAATCCATCGAATGTCATTTTCCCGCGCCAGTGGAGTTCCGCATTGCCGATTCCGGCGAGCTGCGGCGTCTCCCGCAGGTTCTCCACGAAATCGGAGTCGAACGCTCCAGACTCGAAGTCGAAGGCTCCCGGCAGAACCTTTTCCAGTTCCG
>ERZ779869.856-NODE-856-length-31227-cov-7.402509_pt1 | contig 31227 bp, 28 predicted proteins | sample MGYA00511557_ERZ779869 | MGnify/ENA primary metagenome ERZ779869 (study PRJEB29588, sample SAMEA2154620) | human gut metagenome | biome: human gut; feature: human-associated habitat; material: faeces | place: Denmark | collected 2008/2010 ... | reverse complement strand
GGCGAGTTCCGCGCCTTTGTGGAATCGTTCCGCCAGCAGGCGAAGGAGATGCTGAAGAGCCGCGCGGAGCTGTCTGCCGCCCGTGAGAACGAGGATGACCAGTATACTGCCGCAAACACGGAGTATACCGTTGCCGACAGCGGCGATCACTTCTGCATTTCCGGTGCTGATGTGATCGACGGTGAACGTGAGGAACTTCCCCAGTAAATAAATCCGTCAGGCCCTGCGCGGGTCTGAACCATGTGAAGAGCCGCAGCCTGAGTTTTTGCTCAGGCTGCGGCTCTCGGTCTATATGAAGGAGGATCTGTAATGAACGAGAATACCCCCATGTCTCAGGCACAGCAGCTTTTCGCAGAGGAGCACCACAATCTGGTCTATGCCTTTCTCAAGGAGAAGAAGCTGCCGGAGGATGAATATTACGATGTTGTGATCTTCGGCTACTTGCAGGCGGTCATGGACTACACCTCTCAGGGCGAGTCCAGTCGATTCAGCTTCGCCACCATTGCGTGGCGCAAGATGGAGAGCCGCCTGGCAGACCATTTCCGCCATCAGGCGTCTACCAAGCGTGCGGCGCCTACCGTCAGCCTGAACGCAGTCATGGACGAAAACGGCTTGTCCCTTTCCGATATGCTCTCCGCAACGGATGAGAGCTTTCTGGATATGGAGACCGGTCTGCTGTTCCACGATCTTGGCCGGCATATGCCCCGCCGTGATATGAACGTGCTGCGGCTCAAGGCAGATGGCTATGGTACGCGTGAGATCGCGCAGAGGGAGAATACCAGCGTACATATGGTACGGAGCATTCTCAGATGCGCCTATTAGATCATACGCAGGCTATTTTTTAACTCAGACAATGATCGAGCTTTTCATGACCATACCGGCCAAAGAAAGGAGTCAAAGAAATGAATAAGAAGCAGGTCATTCTTACCGGCCAGTTGGTTGCGCCGCTGTGTGAGGGCTGCCGCGCATGGATACGCCATTCCAGCGGCCTGATCTGCACCTCGCGGGTAGTCCGTATCCAGTCGTTCTCTGATAGGAAGGCTGTTTTTGAGACCATAAACTCCATGTATCATGTGTCCTTGGAAACGTACCCTTTTGCGATGGAACTGCCGGAGGCGATGTGCGCATAGTGTGACGAACGGTGTAGGAGGGCGGCAAAAGATGCCGCCCTCCTGTATTCCCGCTTTACCGAATATTAAATTTGGAGAGACATTTCAGAAATATCAAGCAGAGTTCTTGAAACAAATCCTCGTCAAAGATCCCATTTACAATGGCCTCTTTATAGAGAAGGGGCCTGTACATGTTAAGCAGATGGTTTGTTGCCGTGACGTTGCCAGTTTTTGCTTGGCGAAAAAAATAGAGGAATTTATTCACTTTTTTCATCTCCAATCGTAGATCTCAGATGTAAAATCGCACGATGATAGGACATCGCAACGGCCCCGTAGGAAATCCCAAGCTCATTTGCAATCTCTGAGATGGTTCTCTCATCTAGTACCTTAGAAAAAAGTATGTGTCGATCTCGACTGCTGAGACTTTTTAGAGCGGTGAACAGTCGTCCGTTATCCATCTGCTGTAGCCACGGAAGGGATGAAAAGAAATCGGTTCTGACGGTGAATGTATCTTGGGTGCTGGTCTGTTCGAGAGGTACCTCGATACTTCTGAGCAAAGCTTGTTTTTTGAGATAATTAGCTTTGAAATTGTGGATAGAAGTAAGAAGGTACGCTGTAAATTGATTTTGCACTGCGCCGGTTGGTAGTTTGTCCTGTTTTCTCCACATTACAATAGGCCTCCTTTTGGCAATTTCAAATAGAAATTGCGGTGAAAGGAGGAGCTCTGCAGTGAAAGAATATATTGAAATGAACAGAGCGCCCGCACCCTGTGCAAGCCGGGATGCGGGCGTTTAAAAATAGGATGGCTTCGTATTAGAATATGACGAGGTATTCGATGTTTCTTAACAACACATGCAAGACAAATGTCATATATCCAAATTTGTTTAACTATACCTTAAAGCGGTTACCTGTATTTGCGTATATAACACCCGACAACATAGACGCTACAAATAGCACAGCGTCAAACAGATTAAGTGTTTTAGATTGTATAAGGTCACTTAGTATAATGATCATCCAGCATCCAGCTGATATAAACATTAATTTTCCAACAAACCGGGTCAGCTTTTTCGCATTGATCGACTGTTTCTCGCTTTTTGGAGATGTATTGAAGCCTGCAATTAAGGAAGTTCCCTTTCCTTTAAAAAAGAGTATACCTAAAAGCAAAAAGATAAACACAACGATAACATGAAGCGCCAAGAGCATTTCGACACCCTCCTGATATATGTTTATATATTATCCGGAAAAATTGGCACGTTACACGTTATATTTAATCAAATTGCAATATGCTTGCATATTAAAAAAAGAAGTTAGTAGAACGTAAGATGTCGTAAGACCTATTTTCCGTGGGCTTTGAAATGAACTAATTGCATTCGAGTCCGATTTTAATTCTCTACAGTAGTATTGATTTGGAGAACATCGATATTACAAAAGATGGTATATTAGCAACAAAAATTCTGCGCTTTTCACAAGAGCAAGGCGAGGACGAAGTCCCCGCCTTGCTACCCCCTATATCGTTTTATAGCGCCTGTATCGCAGCCAAAGAGTCCAAGAGCGAATGAAAGCCATCTTCCCCCAGCATGGCGGCGGCATCGAATGGGATACTCTCTGATGCCGTGACAGGCGGAAGATCTTCGGGAGTATTCCCTTCCGTTGCGGGTGTAGATTTCGGCTGCATGTTGGATAGTATCTCACGCACCAACTGTTCCACTGTCTGCCGGTCTATCTTGGGCGTAGCTGCGGCCTCCGGAGACTCCGGACAGTTTATGTAGTGGATCACAGCATTGACAAGGAACTGTGCTTTGCGCCGCCCCTGTTCGTTCAGGATAGCGGCTACCTGCTGGTGGCTTGGGTCACCGGCATTGAATTGAACCGTGAATCGGAAGGCGTCTTTTTTCTCGCCCATACTGTTCACCTATTTGCTTTCGTGGCCGCGTATAGGAGCCCGTACCCGGCTGCATTGGCACCGATCTCCTCCACAAAGATGGCTGTACCAACTTTGCCGGAGTTTTCGATCTGCTTCCGGAGCAGCAAGGAGCCACCGCCTACGAAGATGACCTTGCCGGTACGCAGCTCGATCTTCCTCTCACGCAGGGTGCGGAAAAGGTCTGCCACAAAGGATTCTGCGCCGCGCTCTACCAGCGCTTGGATCTCGCTTCCATACTCTGTACTGCGGCCGGTAAGGATGGCGTCAATGTCCGTTTCCTCCAGCAGCAGATCATAGTCAGCGCGGATCCTGGACAGTAGCCGATTGTAGAGTGTGATAATGCCATTTTCCAGCGAATCACAGGATGCCCAGTCTGCCGCGCCGTAGCGCAGGGAGAGATAGTCGGCAGTGAAACCGCCAATATCGATCACAATGGCCTTGGCGACTGCGCCGAGCTGGAGCTGCTTGAATACCGGAGCCGTGGCCGCCAGTGCCTGCGGGAAGCAGATCGCCTCCGTGATACAGATGGAATAGACCTTGCCGTTGAACTCGAACCCGATCATTCCCCTGTCGAGGAAGTATTGGGCGAAGCGCTTATACTGCGTGCCGTAATGCGCGGGCGGCAGCCCCACGGCAAGCTGAATATCCATCAGCTGATCCGGCGCGTACCGGCCTGCGGCATTGATCTCATAGGCAATGGCGAACAGCGTCAGGATGAAGAACCGGTCGTCCTCCGTCTTATCTCGAATATAAGGGATACGCTGGTCGGATAGGGTGTAATACTTCCCATTGTAGAACATGATGTTATCGCCAAAGGGCGGTCGGGTATCGCTTTCCATCAAGCCGGAGGTAAATGTCCGGCTGGTGGTCTTGATCTGTTTATTTCCGTGGTCGATACAGACTAACATAGAATCAACTCCTTCATTTTGTGTTTATACAGTGTTTATACGACTTTAATACGCATTACTGCAACAGATAGAAAAAACAGGCGTGGAAATCTCCACGCCCAGTTTCTGCCGCAAAGAAGTGGCTCAAAATTTCGAGCAACTATTATTCCGGATTTACCCATAGGGAAGTTCGCGCTGAGAGTAATACGCCCATGCCTTATTGGGATATTTGGTATATACCCGTGCGGACTAAATATGTCAACCTACTGGGACAATTATTATGTAGAGGATATTGGACTTATATATTTGCCAAAGGTACATTTTCCCATATAAATGGACTGCAAAGGCGTAAATGCCTTTATAGTCCATTTATATAAGAGACAAATCTCGGTACAATATCAGTATGATATTTATAAGGGATGATATATGCGTGAGAAAAAAGCAGGATTATTTGAATTATGAAGAAATTGGGAATAATATTCGCTTCTTTCGGCAAAGAACGGGATTGAAACAGAATGAGCTTTCAGATATAATCGATATGTCCCCGCAGCACATCTCGCATATTGAAAGTGGTCAGCCATTAAGTTTGACTACATTGGTTCAAATCGCAAATGCGCTCAGGGTGGATGCGAATTGCTTATTAGGCTGCAATTTGCTGGAATTGGAAAGTAATGATCTCCAAGAAGCATTAACATATCGGGTTAGAAATTTTTCAAGGGATGATTTGAAAAAGTTGCTGCAAGTTTGTGATATTTTCTTCCCTTGATGTAGATCGCGAGGGGGCGCGCAGAGGGAGGGATACCCTACATGACTGGACAAAATCAATGGTTTATAAAACTATATCAGGAACATTCTGCTCGCCTTTTCAAGCAAGCGTTCTATGTCTTACGAGACCGACACTTAGCCGAAGATTTGGTGGAAGAAACGGTCCTGATATTGTTATATAAGCAGGAAAGTCTCGTTAGCCACCCAAACATTGGTGGGTGGTTGAGCCAAACGTTGAAGAATTTAATTATGGACGAAACAAAGTCTGCTCGGTATAGACTTGAAATGCCGTTGGTTTACGACGAAACAGGCGCTGCTGTAGATACCTATTACGAGCCCCTAGAAGATTTACTACCAAGGGGATTGTCTCCGAAAGAGCGAGAGATTCTCGTCCTTTTATATGAGAAACAGATGCCGTATGAAGATATAGCACATCACTTGGGTATATCTATCTTGAATTGTCGAACACGAGCATTTAGAGCAAAGGCTCATTATAAGGAATTGATAGAAAGCGAAAGAAACACTACATAACTAGAATTTAAGTGTAATGCTTTGGCGAGTGTAATCAATATAGGAAAGAGGAGGTGTACAAAGATGCGAGAGAATAATCTGTCTTCAACAAATGATGTGGAAGATAATATTTCTCAAAATCATGAGCGTCTTGATGATGTATTGACCGATAAATGGATTGATGCACTGGCAGATATGTGGGATGCGTCAGATGATTTGACATATTCATCGGTGTGGGCGGATCAATGTTTGGAAAAAATTGACAGTTCCGAGAACGGAGCTCCGGATTTTGACGTGGAAGCGTCTTTGACTCGCTTTCTTGATAAGCACTCGCGGTTAGTGGAAAGCGCGGCTGAAAAGGCAAGCAAAAAGGTTTCTCGATGGAAAACCCGTACAGTAGTCATTGTTGCGATTTTGGTTACACTGGGGAGCATGGTAACAGCCCAGGCTCTTGGCCTTGATGTTTTTGGAGCTATTGCGCGTTGGACAGACGAGACTTTCCATTTTGGCATATCGTCGGCAGATAGAGATGTAGACTCTGCAAACAAGGCTGATGATAGTATAAGTGGTGAGTATAAAACGTTGAATGATGCTTTGGATGCTTGTGATATTAGCAGAAACACTGTGCCCGAATGGGAGTTGGATGGCTTTTCTATGGTTGGCGCCTCCGTCCGAACTTTGACAGACGTTACTGCTATTAGGGCAAAGTACGAATCTACAAACCGAACCTACTCTTTGATGGTGCTTGTGTACGACTCTCAAGATGCGGTAGATCAGACCATTTTCGAGAAAGATGCTCAGGATCTGCTTATCTGTGAGAGCAAGGGCATTACTTACTACATTATGTCGAATAATTCGACGTTGACGGTAACATGGATGCCGCAAGAGTGTGTAACTTGTGCGATTACCGGCGAACTGTCTGTAGAAGAAGTTTACGAATCAATTAATTCATAACTACCTGGAGGAGGCTATAGAGCAAATGAAGAAGATGAGTTTTTTCCTTACGCTCATTTTGTTAGTGTCATTCTGCGTTTGTGGAGTTGAAGCGGCACCTGCGGAAAACACAGAAATTGCGCCATTACGCGCGAGTGACTACTTTAGTATTTATTCGACTTCTGCGACAAGCTCTGCGAAGGGAGAGGTTGTTGTTGACTTTATCATTTACGCAAAGAGCACGATGAATACTATTGGTGCAACGAAAATCGTTATTCAAGAAAAGAACGGTACGGCATGGGAAGAGTCGACTACAAAGGTTGGAACGGTCTATAATGGCTTACTGGGAAGCAACACGGACGAGTTTAGCGGTTCCTATACTTATTCGGGAGTATCGGGAAGAACGTATCGCGCAATCGTAACGATTTATGCTAAGGATGCTTTTGGTAGCGATTCAAGAACAGTGGTAACAAAGAGCGTTGTCGCGAAATAGCGGCTTCCCCATGGCGATGTTAACACTCTGGTATATGAAAAAGCTTGCCATCTTCTGATGGCAAGCTTTTTTCTACAGTGGATATGCAAATATATCTTCCACATGCAACAGGCGGTAATCTTGATTCAACGGTGTCTCGCCGTAGGCAGTCAATATAACTACCGAATCTAATGGTTACGACGTAAAATCGAAATGACACGAACGACAAGCAGTGTGCTGAACATAACTACCATTGGCAGCATATACACGGCCGCCCCAGCATAAGGAGTGGGGAAGTCCGTGCGGGACAACAAAATGGATACGGGGTACTTTTCTTCATCCGATAGCAGTACCAACGGTATTTCTACCATGTTCCACTGATCTAAAAAAGCCAATCCCGCAGCAATCAGAGAAACATCCTTTACTTGTGGCAGATAGATGCGTCTGAATAGAGTCCACTCTCCGGCACCATCCAGCGACGCGGCCTCGCCTTGCTCCCTGCCGATGCGCTGCATGGAACGGGCTAATAGAAATACAGCTAAAGGGGAAAACACACCAAGCAGTACAACGGAGATGCGGGTATTCAACAATCCTAACATTCGACAGACCAAATAATTCGGCAATAGCATCACCTGCGCTGGTAATAATGTTAATAGGCAGTACAGCAAAAAGACTATATTACGGCCACGACCACTCCACCGCGCCAACCCATAAGCAGCCAATAGCGCAATTGCTAATTGACCGACTACGATTATAGCTGTCAGGCCAAAGGTCGCAGCATACCCGCGCCAATAGGTGCGATTTCCAAACAGCAGAGGAAGTTGCGGAATTGCAAGCCACATTAACACACCTATGGGAACAAAGGAACTCGTCGCGAGAAGAGCTTTTGATAGGGCTTTCATTGATCTATATCCTTTCCCCAGATATTGGTTAGGAGAAGTGCAACTCCCGTCACAGCCACCACGAGTACGATGACTACCAATGAAGCTGTGGCCAATCTGCCGTATTGCAAACGGCGAAACATGTGCATTAAATAGTGCTGAATTAGATAGATACTATCATGGGGATAGTCACCTGTTAGAAGGTAGACCTCTCTGAAGGTGCGCCATGCAAAGAACAGGTCGATTAACGAGGCAAAAAATACACTGCTAGCTAAAAATGGCCATTTGATGCGAAAGAACAATCGGATTCTACCTGCTCCGTCCAATCTGCCACTTTCCACGATTTCGATAGGGATTCTACTGTGGGCAGCAGAGAACAACACAGCGTTGATTCCGGTGACTTTCCATACCAGCAATAGGATTAACACAACTAAACTTTCTTGCGGAATTAGCGCGCGCCAAATTACCGCTACGGCGGCGGAAGGAATCATCAACGGTATCAGCATCATGAGTTTCATCGAAAAACTTTGTGGCTGCAGTACCAGTGAAACACACATTCCCAACAATAGCGCGGATCCTATACCACACGCCAGGAACACAATCGTGTTTTGTGCGCCGACAGAAAAGGCGTGGTTTTTGCCCAATTCGATTATGTCGTTCTTACCCCCCAAAGCAAAGATTAGCATAACAAAGAATGGCGCTGTATAAAACAGCGTTGTTCCCAAGCTGCTGGGGAGCAAATAGAGGTATGTTTTTTTTAGATGGCGTTTGTTCATGAGTATTTCCCTGTCATCCGATTTCAGAAAGGTAAATTGTTACGCGGTTTTGAATACGTTCTGCCGCCTCATATACTGTGTACTTGCCTTCAAAATAAGCTGTTCCCTCATCCAGAACTATCTGAGCCACGTCTTCGTTGTAGCCAATAAAAACCAATGGTTGCGAGATCAATTGCAGATATTGTTTCTGAGCGGCATCATCGGACACAGTCGCGTTGATTTGAGCTTCCATTACATCTTTTCGCACTGGCGAATACATACGCTCGGCCAACCGCTGCTGGTTTTCTTGACTCAAAGCAAGCTTTATAAATGCCCATGCCAAATCTTTCTTTTGGCTATTAGAGGAAATACCCAAATGTAACGTTGTGCACTCAATGAAACTCCTGCTGCCGCTTCCCGTTGGAAAGCCGACGAGTGTAAAAGGCTCATCCCATAATTCGGCCAACTGCTGCAAACTGGCGGCATTTTGTATAATATCAAGATGTGTAAGGTAGTTCCATACGCTGTCTTCGGTTTGCCCTGTCATTGTTTCTGGCAAGGATTCACAAAAACGAAGATACTCCTGAAAGTTCTCACTGTCGTAACTTGACGTGTGAGTCGCCCAGTCGATATACTCTCCCGTACTGATGCTGGCGATCCACTTTAAAAATTCTGTACGCGTCCATTCCTTCGGCAGCAGATGTAACTGAGGGCGCTGCGCCAATATGGACCGCATTTCCTCGAACGTCCAGCGTGTACGGTCACTGACATCGGAGGCTCTTGCGCTTAGTGTCACAATATCATAGGTGGCAGGAATCGAGCGTAGCGTTCCGTTGACGTCCAATGATGACAACACGGTCGGCACAAAGTCAGAGCGGTTCAAGTCTGCGTCATTGTCCATATATGTGTAGAGATCCTCCAAGTACGGGGAATCCACGGGCAGTGACAGTCCATACAGGTTCAATACGTCCGGGCCGTCGCCTGCCATGATTTCTGTACACAGGCGGTCGTAAGCGTTATCCGGATAGTAGTCAACCACAACGGCGCAGTCTTTGTGCATTTTTTCGAACTGAGCCACCAAGTTATCCAACTCTGCCGAGCCAAACGCTGCTGCGATATGAATGGTGTTTTTTGCATTTTCCAACTCCTGCCGATGAAGCTGCCAAAGTTTTCCATCCAAATAGGATGCGCATACCCAAGTATCGGTGTCAAGCTGTACAATACTCGTCACCATGGCCTCAGCCAGTGCACATTCGTGCCAGTTAGTCAGTTCCACGGAAGTCTCACTTTTCACGTCATAGAGCGAAAATGTTGCGCCGGTGTTCAGTAGACACCCGGCATTATCGGAAATACTGGCGGCGCAGTTTGAGGGACATCCTTCTGAGGTGATGTATTCACCCATCGCATCTTGCTGCGCTGATAGAGGATAATATCCGAAGGTATCCTCCTGTTTCGCCCACATCCACATTCCGGATTGGCTTGTGGCAGGTGCGATAATCTCACCGGTTACCTGCTGCGGATAAACGTTGCCGTCTTTTAAAGACACTACCCAGACGTTAGTAGATGTCCAACTCAGTATGTATTCGTCAGACAAAGCCAATAATCCGGACAGGCAGTCATTTTTGCTCAGTTGAAACGGGAAACTTTCCGCGCGTAGTCCATTATGGTAGGAGATCAAGGTATACTGACCGGAATAATCGGGGTTTTCCCGCACTTCACCGTTGTCCGTATATTGGGGGCGCATCTCTCCTGTCAGCAAGTAAAGCGTATCTCCATAGCTGGTAATACCGTAAATCATAGCGGGTTCTTCGCGGGAGTAAATGGTGTCCAGAAAGGTGATTACACCATCCTTATACCGTCCAAGAGAGCTATAGGAGGCAACAAAAATGTCATTATTTGCTTTTGTCAGTCCAAGGATGTTGCCAAAACTATCCGGCGCAGTGACCTCTGCTGATGTCCATTGCCAGCGAGTAATGCTGTTTTTGTCACCGCAGCTACACAGTGCCAATACACACAAAACGCTTATAAAAAAAGAACCAATTCTTCTCATTATTAGTCCGCTCCTTCCAAACGAGTCATCGGGGTTGCTTCGATTGCTGATAGAACTACATCTGTATCTGCGTCATATACTAGTTCCCCGTGGTGAGGCATATTGTCCGTGCCATCGTAGGCATAAAGCATTGTAAGTTGATGACTACTGCCGTCCCAATGAACGTCGGATAAGGTCACTGATGGCATCCAGCCGTTCCCTGGCAAAGCGGGCAGCATTGGCTCTGGTGATTCAACAGGCAGCGGCTTATCCTCTACTGTATATTCATAGTACGCGTCGTAGCCGGACAACTGCTGTAAGATGGACAGATGAATATTTTTTGCATGAATGGTTTCTTCGGCCTCACTCTGCCCCCAATCCCAAAGGGCGAGATATGTTGGAGCGGAGCGGTATCCAGTAGTGCCAGAGATCAGCAGATAGCGGCTGTTCGCAGACCATAATAGTTCATCAACAGAAGAAAGACCGTCATCCAATTGAACATGGTGTAGCCATCTTGCCTGTTGCTGTCCACAGCTGCTGCACCGAATGCCTTCCATATGAAGTGGATGATTGGCCATAATGTGGAAGTTGCCATCCAGAAGTTGATCTCTGTATACTGTCAGTATGATACTCCCGTCCGGGGATGTGGTGCGTTGTCGATGTAGAAGCGCACCATTATGTTGTAGTGTGATCAATATCGCAAGTATCAGCAGGACAGCAACGCCTATGAATGCCCATAACCTAGTACGTCGGGCGCGCATTCTGCTTTCCCCCTGAGAAATCTCCAGTACTGATTGGAGAGCTTCTAATTCGTCACCCTGAACAGGAGATATTCTCCGCTGGCAAGTCAGTAGATCTTCTACATTGACTCTCAGCGTGGTAGCCAACGGTTCCAGTAGTGTTACATCCGGGTAACAAAGACCGCGTTCCCATTTGCTAACGGCTCGATCTGTTACATGCAGTGTGTTCGCAACCTGGCGTTGAGTCAGCTCTGCTTCCCTACGCAGATTAGCTATAAATTCACCGAAAGACTTCTGATCCATAGCGTTCACCTCACCCTCATTGTACAGTCTTACCTTCAAAAAGCAACCGACCAGTGGTTGAGTTGGCGTTTTAAGCTCATGATTTGAGAATTGGACTATGGCCAATTAAGATCAATATAGTTTTGGCACCGCCCCAAGGAGATTCAACGGCTTGGGACGGTGCCAAGTTATGCGATATTAGGTCGCGCAGAAATTTGCCTTTGCGGTATCTTTATAGCGAATTAAAAATAACCAGGGGCAACATATTGGCTAGGTGCATAGCCGGTCTTACCAAAGTTAGCACCACTGGTCATGCGGAGGTGATACCAATCGCCGTCAACACCCAGACGGTCACAATAATCACCCTTGAAAAGCTGCCCGATTGCGGGATAGTTCGTACCGGGGCCTGTTCTGAAATAGACACCATCGCCGGTAATATGCCACGTACCGACCGGGCCAATTCCTCTATCTGGTGTCTCGGGAACTTCTACTGCCGCACTTGCGGATACCATCATTGCCAGAATCATGGCAATCGCCAGAATGAACGCAGAGATTTTTTTCATGTTTTTCTCCTTTACTTGGCAGCCAAAGCACTTGCACTTTATCTCGCGGATTCGTTTGATGAGGCACGGGCTATCTGCTGTACATCGGGTATCTCCTCCGTTTCATTTGAGCTTCTATTACTATGTTGATTCTGCGCACATAAATATTACAAGAATTCTAAAAAAGTATTTATATGGCATAGCTATTTATCAGGGCGTTCTTGGAAACCTCACTTGTAGGAATTTTAGCAAATCAAGAGCTTCTTGATGAGAGTTGACAGCAATTATTCGTGTTCTATTTCTGTTTTTTAGCTGATCAAAAATGGGCGACACCTTATCTTTCTTAATAACCAGGTAATACATAGGCAGGTCAAGTACGTCTTCAGACCCAAACCAGCCAAAACTTAGATTTATATCTTCGATTACATCTTCTAGATGTGGGTCACTTGCACCATAACCCACCATTAGCATTGAATAATTCATAAAAAGAATATTAAGCAGTGTCCGTAGGCCCTTGTTTTTGTCACGAATCTTTTTGTAGTCATCCGCAGTTAAGACAAAATCTTCTAACACTACCTCTGTTGCAATTCCATGGACATGAATAATTGCTGGTTCTCCCGTATATACTGCCTCTGAAATTTTCTGCAAATCTTTATATGAATAGATCCTTCTAACTAGATCATAATGTTTTTGCCGCATTGCCGCTTTATCCAGCAATGTATCGTAGTTCGTTGTTAAAATGTACTTGTAATCTGTGTTGACAATGGTTTCATGATAGTCATTTGGCTCTCGCCCGGAGAACAACTCATTCATCATGTCATCATATATTGATGTGCTCATGCCGTGTTTCTTACAAAGTCTTATTTTATCTTTTAGAACAGTCAACGTATTTACTGCACTTTTTGTTTTATAACTCGGTGCATCAGCCAATATATCCTCAAACTTCATTGTCGAATCGACAACTTTGTTAACTTCTCCGCATATCTCGATATACTTATCGACAAACTGATCCCATGTGTGTAAATTGGACGGGGCAGGTACAGAAATCCCAGATCCCGCAAAAATGCATAGTTTGTTTTTCGCGAGTAGCTGCGTCAATTCATCTTTTGCTTGTTCAATTGAAATCGACATTTACTTCCCTCCAATGTGGCATGTATTAAACATCATTCTTGAACTGGCAGATATATGCCGGGATGCACTTCATTGTCCACTCTTCTTGAGCTTGCTTATTTGCTGACTCGATCATTATATGATTTGCCTCTAATAGATTGAAGACACAGGTGTGTTTCTTCAGACAGGCAACCAACATTGCGCGACTTACACGATTCCGCTTCCGAATTGATAGTACGAGACTATCAATCTGCTCACAAAGGTCAAAGATTGCTACAGCCGTATAACCCGAGTCCTTATACAGCCACCGTAACGTATCGGACATATGCGTTAAGAAGATCAAGATGCAGTAATCGCATCCTATTCTTTGGCTATCTCTCATCGCTCCACGAGATTCAAAACAATGAAGCTTACGAAGCATTCTATAAGTGCTCTTTTTCAAATTATGCGTTGATTGTAATCCTCGTTCAAGTTTCATGAACATATCCTCCTTTAGTCTTTTCACTTATATTGAATGAACTCGACAAAATATTACATTTTAGGACACAATTGTGTAATGGGTAGAAGCCCAGTTCACCAGAAAGGCGAGCCGGGCTTCTCAATTTAACTGTTTACCTGCGCATCTTCAAGCATCTCAACAGCTTCCTCATAGGTATACACCTGCAGGAATCTCGTTCCCTCGCAAACTGCTGAGAACACAGGCAGCTGTCCTTCTTCATTACAGGCAAACACGCCCTCCGTCTCCACGGCAGCTTTCAGGCTTTCCAGATACATATAGAGGTTCCCGGAACGATCCATCATGTACTCCGGTGCATAGCTGATCTGGTGCTGTCCCATATAGAGCCGTGTTTCTTCCGGTAGGGGCATCAGCAGCTTACACGCGCACTTCTGGGGCGGCCTGTCTATCATCGGGGCAAAGAGACTGGCTTGCGCGCCGTACATGGAGCCGCGTCTGTGTATGCGCTCCTGATACGGGAAATGGCCGGTTTGCTGCTGGAGCATCGCCGTAAGTCTGAGGACATTCTTGCACATGGCATAGGTGTCGATCATCTCATGGAGGCGGTGCTCGTTGAAATAGCCTGCGCTGATATTCACAGCCGCAGTATCCAAGTACGGTGCGACCACAGAGATGTCACTGAACGATCCATAGTTTTCTTCAAAGCCGAAGCTGCAAACGAACTCCGTAAAGTCGGGGTTATCGCAGTTGTAGAACACAGCGTCATTCGTGCCGCGCCGATCCAGCTCAACGATATAGTTGACCTCCGGCCGCAGCTTGCTCTTGGCGAATTTTCTCGCGCCAACACCGCCGATCTCTTCCTCTTCACAAAACAGAATATGGCACCGACACTCACGCATCAGCAGTAAGATCATATACACACCGGCCCGGTCATCGCCGCCGATCCCGTAAGGCGACATCAGATAGCGGCCATTCTCAGAGCGGCAGATGATATCCGGCTGATGGGTATGAACAGTATCCAGATGGGCAACCAGCAGCACAGGGACAGTACCTTCCGCATAGAGGAATCCACTTTTACAGACAGGCTTATAGCCGTACTCACGCAGCTGTTGCGCAAGGTACTCCTTCAACTCACCCTGCGTCATTTTCAAGATACTTTCAAAGCAGGCTATATCCATTCCCGCAGTTTCATAAGTGTTCATCGTACTCCTCCTCAAGCTGCCACCGGTATGGTGGCTTTTTTGCAAATCGTAAAGCCCATTGTGCGGCAGGCTGCCGCCATACTGCATGACGTACAACTGGCAGTCAGCTGCTGGTAGCAGTCATGGCAAATCTGCAGTAAGGAACCGCGCCGGTCATAAGCGGGATACATGGTGTCTAAAGTGGGCCGGCCACAGGCCTCGCAAATATGCAGGCACGTCTTGCAGTAAAAACCATCTTCAAGATATATTCCTTGACCGCGCGCTACTGTCTGTCCGCATTTCCGGCAGACAACCACGTCCTTGCAAGAACACTTTATGTCACCATTGCTCCATAGCTCATTGCCGCAGCAGACACACAGGGCCGCAGCTCCGATAGGCAGAACAGTGTCTTTCTTGTGCCCCTGTAGGATAGAGAGATTCCCATGAAAATCATAATCCGGATAATGCAAGCTGCCTCGGCAAGTCGAGTAATGGGCATCTAAGTCCGAACGCTTTGTTTTCAGATACCAGAGATTCGGCTCCGTCAGGCAGCGGGAAATGGCTTTCTGCACCAGATGCCGGAACAGCTTGGACACTTCCAAGGCATTTCCGGTATCGGCAGGATAGAGCCGGGACTGATACAGCGTACCGTCCTTATAGAAAAACATCTGCCGGTATCTGCGTATGGCCTTACGGTACTCACCATGCACATCGGCATCTACCGCATAGAACACCATGCTGACGCTATCGTTCATGTAGGAAAGGCACCCCGCCTGATATCCTCCGCCGTTAAGCCGATGGCAGGACATCCACGTGTTGGATTTGCTGGACATTTCCAGAAAGTCGCAGGGATGCACAGAGAGTACGCCGGTCTCCTGCATGGTCAGCGGGTTCAGAGCATCAGCTAACTGCGCAAAAACAGCGTTGTACCGATCGTGGCTATCGACGCCGAACTTTCTACAGAGTTTTCCGATGATGCGGCTGGCCTTTTGATCGCTGGTGCAGCGTATTCCGCCGCGCTGGCGCAGGATCTCCAGATTCTCTTCTGATACGGTACGGCTATAGCCCGACACGGCGGCGTGCAGCGCTGCGCGAAAATCCTCCAGTTGTTCACCGCTGAGTATCTCGGAGGCAATGTCCAGCAGGGTAAAGGCCGTTTCATCTACCATATCCGGCTGGATCGATAGGGCCTGATTGCAGTCGAAGATGATGGCCTGCTCTGCCTCGTTCCAGTCAGGGTGGCACCGCAGCAGCGAGATCAGCTTTGCTTTCGCTGTCTGCCAGGCTGTCAAATTAGCCATAACACCTTTCTCCGAAAAGCTCTTTTCGTATTTATACATGACTTCATAAAACTCATTTTTCAGCTCTGAAAGCTCTTTCATTTCTTACACACCTTTCATGAGTTATGGAAAAAGCAGGGCGAAATACGCCCTGCCTCTCCATTGATCTACTTGCGGGTTTATGCTGCGGCCTCATCGGAGGCATACAGCACCCGCCGCTTCCATCGTTCAATAAATGCCTTGATTTTTGCGGGAGGGTTTGCGTTACCGAAGCCCCGTGCCTGCGTAACCTGACCATCTCTTACCTCTATGGTACAAATCGACTTGTCCGGTTCTGTTATCTTTCGTACAAATAAAATGACGCATTCATGCTGTGCGACCCGCTCTATATACCTGCCGACACAGTGGTGAAGAGCGGTGCCCTCGTCCACAAGCTCTTTTGAGGAATGCGGAGGGATCACCATAAAATCTTTGCCCTTGTATTGGTATAGTCTCTGCCATTCATCAAAACTGTCGACGATAGCTTTTTCCTGATCCGCTGTACGTTTGACATCCAGCGCCTGAACCGCATGATCATGCGCGGATTTGAGATTACGCGGAAACAGTATAAAGCTGCTCTCTACGTCATATTGCAGCTCCTTGCACATACGAAGATAGTCACGATAATCGGCAAGAAGATTTGCCATATTGTAGTACCGTATATATTCAGGAGCCTTTGTGGATGCAATGCGTATCTCATATTGTGCGTCCGCATAGCGCATCAGCTTGTGCATAGTCATATGGGAAAGCAACTCGGCCAAGACCGAAACGTCCTGTATGGCATTTTCTATGCACCACTTTATCATGGCAGCATCAGGCTTTTTCCCAGTGTTAATAAACCACTGGATCACGTTGAGCTGTGCAATGCCGGGATCAACTTCCTGTAGCAGTGGAAGCCAGGAATGGTCGAGTTTCAGAACATCACGCAGTTTTTTTCCTTCACGGTTTATCGTTTTGCCTATCATAAATGAAAAAGATCCGTTTACGATGTCTCTAACCAATCTGAACAGCTTTACCTTGACCAAATACTCGATTACCGGCCACTGTACATATGCGTTCAGATACGAGATGGCATCCATTTCGGTAACAACGCGAGCAAATGCTTCTATTTGTGAATACTGCCACGGGGTATCCCGTAAAAGCTCCGCAAGATTCCTGAAGTATAGATGTCCGGCCGCGCCCTGTTCAAAACTATCGCGCCACGAGAGAAACTGCGGGCGGTATCCAGCCTTCCAAGGTGTCAGATCATCCTTGTAGGCGGACGCAAGATAATAAGGCGAAGTACTACATTGACCATCTGAACGAGGCAGGATGAAATAGCGTGCATTTTCGTATACGGAATAATATGCTGGGGTATTCTCTCCAGTAAACGCACGGTACACTTTTATGATCCGCAACAACATTTCACCGCTTTCAGTCTTTTGCAGCACTTGAACCGTTGCTCGGTCAAAGAGTCGGGTGCTCTTTCCTCTGCTCTTGAACGTGATCTGCTTTTTGCAGCGAGGGCAGGTGCCGGAAGTATTGTGCTTGGCTGCTGCGATACTGACCTCGTGCCGGCAAGCGGTACAGAAAGCATGTTCCGGCCCTTTCCGCCGGTAATCATAGAAGATATACTGCGGCATGACTTCGCGGTGGATAAAACCTTTCAGGTCTCGGGGCAGCACCGGCACATATTTCATCCGCTCTATGATCGCACGCTGCTTTTTCCTCTTACGCTCCAGAGCCTTGCGGCGAGAAATCGACCATTGCAGACAAATTAACGCCGAAATGGCGCTGTGCTCGCATTTGCAAAAACGAGCGGCGCGAGCCTCATCCTGCTGCCGGTAGAAAGCGCATTTGGTGTCAAAACGGTATATCCGATCCAGGGAATCGAGCACCGAGCATTGCCACGTTGCGCTGGCGTTTTCCCTGAGCGAAAGAGTAGCGAAATCATCCCGGCTTTGAAACATGACCCAGCGGGGCTTGATGCTGCCCGCCAGAATGTTCTCTCTCTGATAGATATAGAGCATCAGAATACGCTGCCCGCCAATATTCCGCACTGCCGTGCGGATAATATAGGGGCAGCTCTCTACATGAAGCACGCCTTCATTCAGATTGAATTCCAGTTCCGGCATGGCAAGCTTGCGGCAGGCGCGTTTGTCTATTTTACGAGTCATGCGCTCCCCCCAGGCTATCGAAAGAGATCTGTTCATCCAAGGGTGCAGCTTCCGTTGGCGTGTCGGCTGGTTTTTCCTCCGCTTTGGTGGCGGGCTTCTCCGCTTTTTTCTTCTCCGCCTTTTTCGTCGTGTTGCTCCTGCCGCCGTAATACGGTTTAGGAACAAACTTTTCTTCTTGACCACGATCCTCCTTTGCGTTCATATCTTTGAAGTATTCCTCCGCCCACTGGTAGCAAAGCCCGTCCGGCACATCGGTGCCATAGCCTTCAGCTGAGGGCTTAACATCATTGTCCTCCATCTCCTGCTTGGCAAACTCAAATGCCCTGCGGTTGATATAACGGAAGCAGTTGACCATGTTCTTGCGGGGGTGCATGACATTCCGGGCAAAGGCCACATCCTCAAGGCAAAGCGTCTGGATATACTCGGTGACGCACTGCTTCATGTTGCGGCGTGTCAGTCGTTCGGAATCGTCGCCCACACGCTTCATAGAGGCGGCCATCACTTCGTCATCGCTCATCGCTACCGCGTTTTCCCATGCGGCCTGTTCAGCTTCCTCCTTGGCTCGCTGCCTGGCCTCCCACTCGGCTTTCCGCTTGGCTTCAGCCTGCTCATGCTCCTGCCGCTTACGATCCTCTTCCGCCTTTTTATCTGCGTTCAGATTGGAAGGTGAAGAGGAATCATCTGCGTTTTGCTGCATCTGGGAGAGCAGAGCCTTCGCCTGCTCCTCCTCAGCCTGCTGCCGGTCGTCTGCCCGTCTGGACGCCAACTCTGCGGCATCCTGTATCGCCGGACTTCGATCCTGTACATTATCCCGCAAGTCTGCGGCCATTTCTGAATATACTCCCATAAGGCTCCTCCATTTCAAAATAAAACGGCATTGGGCGGGTGATAGAAACACCTGCCCGATGCCGTTCGTTTATGGTGGAACAGCTCAGTGCCGTTCCCGCTTATCTTTTGCCAGCTTTGGCGAGAACTTTACCGGCAGGAATTTATCATTTCCATCACAGTAAAAGTATCTGCGCCCGTTTTCGTCAAAGAACTCGATCACCGTGGAGGGTGAAACGCTGCGTCCATGATAGTCCGCAGGCAGCTCGCCGCTGTATCGCGCCGCCACCAGTTTCAGGCGGATGGCGTTGTCCTGCTGCACTTCACACACCAGAGTTCCTTCATAGACCAGCGCGTACTCCGAGGCGGGCGGCTGTTCATAGCCGGCCTTCTGCAAAGCCCTGATCCCGCCAAAGGCGAAATCCGCGGCCTTGCCCTCAGATACATCCGGCTGGTAGATACGGAAACACTGCTGCGCTCGCAGGGATAAAAGATACTGCTCCAGTGCCGCGTCACCATCCCGCAAAAAGCGGGCGTACTCCTGCTCGCTCAGACCCAGGTGATCGTGGAGCGTACTGCTGCCGGTGTTCCTCTCGTGCCATGCGGCGATCTCCTCACTGATGGCGTCAAAGGAACAGAGCCCGCAGACAAACCGCGTTCTGAAATTCATCTGAGAAACATCTCTTTGCTCTTTTTTCTGCCGCATGGCAAGCTGCCAGTCATCAATGCCTTTATAATTCGGATCCCACGTCAGGCGGCGGCACTCCAACCCATGGCTGCGTGCCATGAGATAGATTTTCGACGCGCCCTTGCTGACAGCGGCGTTGTGGTATTTGTCCATATCCTCGGCTTCAATGATGACCTCTGTGCCATTGGCAGATAGCAGCGCGAACAGCATATCCAGCTTGTTGACGTTGTTGGCACCTGCCGTAGCCGCAAAGGAGCGATCCATCAGAAAGTGGGCCACGTCCGCTTTCAACAGCCCTTCCGTCACATAGACAACCCGCGCAAAGGGATCGCCCACGAAATGGACAGGACTGCCGGAGGATACTCCGCGTTTCTTGGAAGCGGAGGATAGCCACAGGTATTTTGTCCCGCTCTTGTCGGGGTCGCTCTCCTGATCTCGGATAGGCGTATCCAACCGGATCTGTGCGCCGCGTATCATCCCATCAATACCTTTGGCGGGGATGATGATCCCTGCCGTGACGGAATTGAAGTTGACCGTCCATTTGTCATCCTTACCTACATAGAAGCCGGGAACGCCCTCCACCTTACAGCCTCGGCTGCGCAGCTTTTGCGCCAGTGACCGGCACAGGTAGAAGGGCGGGGTACTTTTGTACCCCAGCCGTTCTATCTGTTCGTCGGACAGCCCGCGCACTTCCCGGAGATGCTTGCGGTGTTGAGGCGTAAGCGTCAACAGCTCCAGCAGCATGGAAAATGTCTGGTGGATCTCCTGCGGTGAGGCAAGGACGGATTGCTCGATCGCCGCCTGTTCCGGCAGCACCTTTGCGGTGTACTCCGGCGCCGTAAGGCCGTTTTGCAGCGTGTCGCAGATCTCACGGTAGGCTTCGGAATTGCTGATCCCGTATACCTTTCCGTAGAGAGACAGCATCCCGCCGCCTTCGTTGCAGTAGTTGCAGCGCCAGAGGTTTTTAGCAAAGTTGATGTTCATCTTCCCCCGCTTATCACCGCAGATCGGGCAGTCGGCATATACGCTGTCCGCCTGTCTGCGCCGGATATGCAGATGCAGCAGCTCAGCCACATCCATGATATTGAACGGGAACTCCTGTGGCTGCGCCACCGCGCCACCTCCTTACCATCATCTTGAACGATTCGTCTGTCAGCTGGCATTTGCCAGACGCTGGAGCTTGTCCAGCATCAGCTTGGCGCCGGCCCGCAGGATATTGTCATCCCCGGAATAGCCCTTCACATACCACTTGAGGCTGGCTGGCCGCCGCTCGGCGACTTGCTTGAGCGTCTGTCCGCTGCATGTGCCGATGGGCACGATGATTTCCTCGGCCTCCGCTTCGGTCATCAGTGTGCAGATGGTATCCACATCCATGTCCTTGGTATAACTGGCGGCACTTGGCTCGTCATATACGAAGGGCAGTTCCGTTTCTACCGCAGGCTCTACAACGGCCTCCGCAGGCTGTTCCGCAGAGACTTCCACCGGCGCCGTGTCAGGTACGGCTTTTTCTGCATGGTGAACCACTTCCTGTTCAGGCTGCAGTACGACCACAGGCTCAATGTCGGCCCGTACCGCAGCAGGTTCCGTTCTGACCTGTTCCGCTGCCGCTTGAGGTGCAGGTGCAGGCTCGCTCCGCATAACAGGCGTGATCGGCTCTGCGTAAGGCGTATCCGCCTTGGGCATCGGTGCGAACTGGACGCCAAAACCGGCGTTGGTCAGCGCCATATCCAGGGCGTTATGCTCCGCAGCCTGAATATACAGACCGGCAGGCGCGTTTTCCTGTGTCATAGTGGCGATGTAGCTGCTGGCGGGGTCGGTATCATCCTTGTCGAAGAATACCTTTGCCTCGATGATCGCCAACTGATCCGTGATGCGTAGCGGCGTCAGCCGCGTGCGTCCGGCAGGATATTTCAGACGGAACCAGAGCTTTTTATATCGCAGCTCCAGCTCGTGTCCGTTGGCAGTCTTTTTCAAGAATCGCAACGGATCGAAGCCTGCGACACGGTTCAGCTCAGACACGACGGGGACAGCATTGAACAAAGTGGATTCGGGTGTATTCATTTCAAAAGCTCCTTTCTAAATAAAAACATGAGACAGGGCGTAGATTTAACGCGCTTGCCTCATTTTTACAAAATATTCACAGTGATACTCAAGCACTGCGCTGCTGCACTTTGAACGTATTGGTATAGAGTGAGATCCTATGTCCTAACTGCGTGTTGCGTTTTCCGGTATCGTCTTTATGGACCGCCATGTAGAGCATGCCGATCTGACCCACCAGAATAACCTTTGACTTAGCGCGGGTGATAGCCGTGTAGACAAGGCTTCGCGTCAGCATCCGGGCATGGCTCCTCAGCAAAGGGAATAACACCACATCAAACTCACTGCCCTGCGCCTTATGGACGGTGGTGGCATAGGCAAGCTCCACATTGCCCATTTCCTCCATGGAGTACTCCACGACCCTCGTGGGCGAAAACTGGATCGATATGCGCATACCGTCCCGCTCATCATGGCGAAAGCTGCGGATAAAGCCAATATCGCCATTGGACGCCTTAATACTGTTCTTGTTCTGCATCACCTTATCACCTACCCGAAAATAGAGGCTGCCCACCTTCAGACCGGCTTCCTCCGTCTGCGGGTTCACCAGCTCTCGGATCGCCTCGTTGAGTTGGTCAACGGAGGCCGCGCCGGTGGAGCGGAAGGGCGATAGGATCTGCACGCGGTCTACACCGTATTGCTTCACCTGTGCCAGATAGAGATTCCGCAGATGTTCGGCGGCTTCCTCCTGGTTGGCGCATTTGCAGACAGTAAAATCATTACCGTAGAAAAAGCCGGTGTCATTGTTGTTGATCTTCTGCGCGTTATAGGCGATAAGGCTGTCCTTCTTCTGACGGAATATCTCATTGAGCACCGTCACAGGGATCAGCCCGCAGTCGATCAACTCACGGAACACATCACCGGCCCCAACGCTTTGCAGCTGGTCTGCATCGCCCACCAGCAGCACCTTCGTGTTCGGCCCAATGCGGGAGAAGAACTGCCGTGCCAGCCACATATCCATCATAGACGATTCATCCACGATGATAAGGCCTGCATCCAGCATATCTTCTTCACCTTTCCGGAAGCCGCCATCCTCACCAAACAGTCCCAGCAGGCTGTGCAGCGTGCTGGCATTGTTTACGCCGGTACTCTCCGCCATGCGGCGGCTTGCCCGGCCGGTGGGGGCTGCCAGCAGAATGTTCTCCGATGGCTTCAGCAGTTTGAACACCTCAATGACCGCTTTCAGGACGGTGGTCTTACCGGTACCGGGTGAGCCGGTAATGATGGACAGATCGCTGCGGAATACCATGTGAACAGCCTCCGTCTGCCGCAGAGAGAGCTCGACCCCCAACTGACGCCGTACCCTTGTCAGCAAGTCCTGCACATCCACCCGTTCTACCGGGCGGCAGAGCAGCCTTGCGATGTTGCGGGCGGTTTCGTCCTCCTGCGCAAAGGTCTTGACCAGATAATAGTTGCCGTTGCTGTTAATGATCTTGCCTTGCAGCAGCATGTCGTCGATCACAGCCTCCAGATCATCTGCCTTTACCCGCATCTGAGGAACGGGGATCATGCTGTTCAGCAGAGCCATGGACTCCTTGCGAAGCTGCTCTGCATCCAGATACAGATGACCGCCATCTCCCTTTGCGCCCTCCAGCGCGGCAAATACCGCGCCGCGGATGCGCATGGGTGAGTTCAGCGGCCAATTGTTCTTTCGCATGATCGCGTCCACGCGCTTGAAGCCAAATCCGGATATCTGACAGAGTTCGAAGGGGTTATCCCGCAGAATATCCACGCTGTGTGCGCCGAAATGGTCATAGATCTTCGTGGCGGTGGTGGGTGTGATCTGAAAGGGGGCCAATAGCAGCATCAGATCACGAAGGGTTCGGCTCTCGTTATAGGAGGCAATGATCTCCTCCAGCTTTGCCTTGCTGACGCCCCGTATCTCCAGCAGCCTCTCCGGTTCATTCTCCAGCACATGCAGTGTATCTGCGCCAAACCGGTCTACGATCAGCTCGGCGGTCTTGCCGCCAATGCCCTTGATAAGCCGTGAGGAAAGATACCCCTTGATCCCTTCGCGGGTCTGAGGTACGACCTCCTCACATTTCGTCACATGCAGCTGAAAGCCGTTTTTACCCTCTTTCCACTCACCGTCCAGTATCATGCTGACCTGATCGGTGCGCGGCAGCTCATAGCCCACGGCGGCAAAATGGATCATATTGTCCCGATGCCGGTACGCGCTGCGAGCCTTTTCGGGGATTGATCGGTCTGAGGTCTTTACGCTGATCACGCTGTACTTGTTGACAGGGTTATAGAAGATCGTCCGTTCATAGATGCCTGTATAAGCCAACTCATGCAGCCTCCTCTCGTTGTTTTTTCACATAGAAGCGCCGGCTTTCCGAAACAGTGACGTACTGCTCGTAGATGTCCGGGTGCTGCGCCTGCAAACGCTGCAGGTTGTCCTTGCTGATGCCGGATTTACGCACAGGCTTATAGCTGATACTGTAAGCCGCTTCACGCCCCTGGCAGACAGCCGTGCAGCTTCGTCCCATTTCTGCGACGATACGGCCTTGCAGCCGCCGCATTTCCGCTTCAATGTGCTCATAGTTTCGTTTCTCCGCGTTTCGCTGGGTCTGAAGCTCCAAATACCGGGGGATCAGCAGTGCCATATTCCCCTCCAGTATCAGCTCCGGTGCCGATGGGTCAGCAGGCCCGAAATGACGCCTGACGCTGTTGAGGATCAGATCGCCGTCCTCCGTATAGGGTGGGGGCATGCCGGTGAGGATGTGGTTCTCCCAGAAATCCTGCTCCAGCGCGATCAGCTCCGCCTCATAGTCCCGGTCACGGTCGATATGCCGGATGATGACTTCATCTTCATTGTTGCCGTACAGGCAGCAGTAGAAGATCTCATCAATGTTCATCACGGCCATATAGTGCCGCCCCTGAGCCTCATAGTTGAGGGGAACGATCTCCTGCCCATCCTCAGACCACCAGTGATCCTTTGCATTATAGTTGGTGGTTTTTATTTCGAGGATCGCGGTTCGCCCTCCGGGAAGCTCTACAAAGTAGTCAATATCCGCCAGCATAAACGTATGCACCGGATGATAAAACATCTTCTTGATCTGGTAGATGCGATACCCCGTTTTCACATGGAATATCTCTGCCACCAGATCCTCCAGCAGATGCCCCATCTTCTTGGCTACCCAGTTGCTCTCCGAGTCGTCAAAAGGCACGATTTTCAGCTTGTCATAGTAGAGATCCCGTGCCGTAGCAAACGGTGAGATTCCTAATATGGCGGCTGCATCGCTGCCGCCGATCCCCCTGCTCCGGTATTCCAGCCAGTCTTTCTCAGGAAGACCCTCCGTGCTGACCAGGACTGACGGTGCATAAGACTCGCTTGCGACTGCCATGGCTATACCCTCCGCTGCCCCGTCTGATGGGGGACAACGCGGGTATAGCTGCAGCGGTATTTTGCCGCCTTCCGCTCCGTTTTCCTGAGTTTCTGCCTGCGCCGGTTTCCTCCTCGATACCGATGCCGGCGTGTGTTGTGGTTGTTCTTTCTGCTCATGTGGATGCCACCTTTCAAATATATTCCAAAGCCTTTCGGCATTTGGGCAAATAAAAAAAGCGAGAATGACATCCCGATCCTCTTTGGATACTTGCGCCTGCCAATGGCAAGGCCGGTGTCATTCTCGCAGTGGGAACATGATTCCCAATAATAAAAAAGAGCCAACAAACCACTGCTCTATGGCAGAGTGGTATTGCTGACTTCAAATACAAACTTAACAACGTGTGCGACTCAGAAATGCTCTGAAAATGCCTGTATAGGCGGTGCACAAAAAACAATTACATAGTGATAGTACCACAGTATGTTGTAGTAGTCAAGAAACAATATAGCCTATATAGAAAAAATGAAAAAATTTTCCTCTGCATGTTAAATTAACGCCTCCTTCTTCCTTTTTATTTAGTGTAAGGATAAACCAGTCAGAAGATGGCTGGTGCTGTTACATGTACCTTGAAAACTGAACAGCCGGATCAGGAAGTTATACAGGTCGTCCGGACAGAATGCGAGGATAGGAGCGTTCCCGTGACGATAAGCGCTGCACAGCAGCGGCCTGCAAATACGCGGTCAAAGGGAGCGCAGGAAATGAGCCTGATGTAATGGCATATATGGGTACTATTTTTTCTATTTTGCAGTTGAACGGATGGAGGTTCAAATCGTATAATACTTATACGAGAGTCGTGGAGGACCATGCTGATCTTCACTTCAACTGCAGGAAAGGAGTTGTTATATGGCAGTTGAAGTAAACAACATAGCTACTCAGGCTAATGCGGATAAAAGAACATATTCGGTACAGGAAATTGCGGACATTCTTCAAATCAGCCGCAGTATGGCCTATGTTCTTTGTCGGAAGTCTTTGTTCAAGACCGTCCGTGTCGGCAAGTATGTTCGCATTTCCAAACCTTCTTTTGATGCTTGGCTTGATAGCATAGAATAAGAAGGGAGATTTAGAATGGCTTCTATCGTAAGAAGAGGAAAAACCTTTTCTGTTGTCCACTATGAGGGAACAGGCAAAGACCGTCATCAGGTCTGGGATTCCGGATTGAGCTATACAGCCGCCAAAGCCCTAAAAGCAAAACTGGAGCATGAAGGCGTGGTCAAGGTCAAAGCGAAGGGCGACGACATGACCGTAAGCGAATTTCTATATGAGTTCGTAGAGAAATACGGAGCAAAGCGCTGGGTTGCTTCCACCTATGACGGAAACGTTGGTCTGCTGGAAAACTATGTTCATCCTTATTTGGGCGACAAAAAGCTGAAATCAATTCGGACAAAGACCGTTGATGACTACTATGACTTCCTGTTGGAAGAGGCAGAGCCTGCTGCAAATATGGGACGGCAGAAACGTGAACATGTAACCGCATCGACTGTTCATGATATTCACAAGATCGTGCGATGTGCCTTTAATCTGGCAGTCAAATGGGACTACATCAGCACAAACCCGTTTATCAAGGCAACGCTTCCGGAACACAAGGAAAAGGAGCGAAAAGTGCTGGAGCCCGAGCAGGTTTTGAAGGTTCTCGACTTCACCTGCCGCAAGGAGTACTACGACTACTACCTTATGCACTGTGCGATTCATCTTGCGATTGCCTGCACGATGCGCGGTGGAGAGATTGGTGCTTTACAATGGGATCGTGTTGATATGGTAAAACAACGTGTCAGTATTGATCGCGTTATTGACCGTATTGGCAAGGAAAACGCAAAACTTCCGAAAATGCAGATTCTCTTCACCTTTCCGAACCTTTATCCCGGAACAAAAACGAGCATTATGCTGAAGCAGCCTAAAACGGAAGGCAGTATCCGGGAGATTGATGTTCCTGCCAGCACCATGCAGGCATTGGCCGGTCTGAGGGAGTTACAGGAGAATTTGAAAAAGGAGCTTGGCCCCGAAGGGTATGCTGATTATGATCTTGTAATTTGCCAAGCCAACGGCCGACCTATCATGACGGAACACTTGAACAAGAAGTTCAAGGATATCCTTGAAGATTTAAGCGATCCGGATATTGACCCGAAAGACTTCGTGTTTCATAGTCTCCGACATACGAGCGCGGCGGCAAAGCTAGCCCTGTCGCACGGCGATTACAACTCTGTTCGTCACGCTGGTGGGTGGGCAAATCTTGAGATGCTGACACGTCGGTACGGAAATCACTCTTTCGCCAATGACCGACTCAATGTCGCGCAGAAGATGGATGACTTCCTCGGCGGAAGCAGCATGGAAAACACTGTATCACCCGCCAATCCTCATGTGTCGCCCGAAGCAGCCGAAGCTGCCCTCAAGGCGATCCTGCAAAGCAATCCTGAGTTGCTAATCAAAGTCGCCCAGTCCATCCAAAACTGCTAATCCGTAGAAGAGCCGATTAGCAAAGATTTCAGCCTGTCGAAATATCGTATTAGCAAAAGCCCCTCTCCAAAAGCAAAAATTTCTGCTAATATTAGCAAAAATCCTGCTAATGAAAAGGGGCTTGACCAATCAAAATGCTTGCTAACCGTTCAACTTTTATTAGCAAGCACAAAACCCGCAAACGCTTGTGGCGTAAGGGATTGTGGCACCCCCGGCGTGACTCGAACACGCTACATCCCGCTTAGGAGGCGGGCCCTCTATCCCGGTGAGGTACGGAGGCAAGTATGAAGATTGGTTTTTGCTAGTTGAAATCAGCTCGGTTCTCTTAGGAGGCGTGTGCTCTATCCAGCTGAGCTACTGAGACATTTTTAAGATTTATGCAATTTTCATTGCTCGAAGGAATCGAACCATCTGCCGCTTAGGAGGCGGACGCTCTATCCAACTGAGCAGAAGGACAGCATGGTCGGAGAGTTCTCCGACCTATATTCCAATCTATATTGTAACGGGAAAGGAATTTTCTGTCAATCCTCAGAAATCACTGCAAACGTTCTTCGATGAGCGCAGCAAGCTTTCTTGCCTCTGCATCCATTTTTTTAATATCTGTCCCTTCAATCATCACGCGTACCAGTGGCTCTGTGCCGGAGGTACGAATCAGCACGCGTCCGTCCTGTGCGAATTTTTCCTCCAGCTCCGCAATCCCTCTGCGTACCACATCATCCTCCATGTAGCTGTTTTTCTTTGCATTATTTACGCGCGCATTGACCAGAACCTGTGGCATGGTCTGCATAATGCCTGCCAGCTCGGATGCCTTCTTGCCGCTGCGTTTCAGTACGGAAAGCAATTGAATGGCGGTCAGCGTACCGTCGCCCGTAGTGTTATGGTCAAGGAAGATAACATGACCGCTCTGCTCGCCGCCGATGTTGTAGCCATCCGCAAGCATCCGTTCCAAAACGTATCTGTCCCCGACAGAGGTCTGCAAAATATGGATATCCTTTTCCTTGCCCATCATCGTCAGCCCAAGGTTGGACATCACCGTCCCGACAATCGTATCCTTCGCCAATGCGCCTCTTTCCTTCATATCCAGACCGCAGATGGCAAGAATCTTATCCCCGTCGATCAAGTTGCCCTTTTCATCCACAGCCAGACAGCGGTCAGCGTCCCCGTCAAAGGCGAAGCCGATATCTGCGCCGTTTTTCACAACCATTTCTTTCAAATCATCCATGTGGGTGGAGCCGCATTTATCATTGATATTTGTGCCGTCAGGCTCATTATGGATGATGCACAGGCTTGCGCCCAAATCAAGCATGGCAATGGGAGCCGCTTTATAGGCTGCCCCGTTTGCGCAGTCCAATGCAACCTTGATGCCGTCAAATTTTTCGGTGGTTGTCCGTGTCAGAAATGCAATATAATCATCTAATGCATCCTCGGCATATTCCTTCGTGCCAAGCCCGATGCCGGTAGGACTGGGCAGAATTTCCGGATGACTCATGATAATGTTTTCGATTTCATCCTCCAGTGCATCGCTCAGCTTATAGCCCTGATTGTTGAAGAATTTAATCCCGTTATATTCCACAGGGTTATGGGATGCGGAAATCATAACACCTGCATCCAGTCTGTATTTTCTTACCAGATACGCAACCGCAGGCGTGGGGATCACCCCTGCCACAACTGCGTGCGCGCCGACGGAGCAGATGCCGGAAACCAGTGCGCTTTCCAGCATATCCCCACTGATACGGGTATCCATAGCAACCAGAATACGGGGGGCGTGCTTTGTTTCCTTTGTCAGCACATACGCACCGGCTCTGCCTAAGCGGAACGCCAGCTCGCCTGTCAATTCTGTGTTTGCAACACCTCTTACGCCGTCTGTACCAAATAATCTAGCCATTTTTCTTCCTCCAAAACCTTATTCGTTCGCCGATGCACTGCCGTCACCGGAAACGGTTACATCAATATAAACAGGGCTTGCGTTCAAGCCGTTGGGCAAATCCAGATGCACCAGAACTCGATGCGTCCCTTCGGACATGCCGTTTACATGCACACTGCCATTCAGATCCTCTGCGCGCAGTCCGTTCAGGCTGCTGCTGTCGCCTGTAACGGTGACATGTGCCGTCCCGAAAGAGTAGGTCTTGCCGTCCTCCTGCCCCAGAATGGTTAAACGGGATTCATCCAGTGTGAACTGCTTTCCTTTCTGCGCCGTCTCGATGGCAACTGTTACCTGTACGCTGCTGCGGTTGTCATCATTTAAGGAAATGCCGTCCGGCAGATAATTTTCCAGATTGAATGTCTTTGTCACTGCGGCAGTGCGCCCCGAAACGTCAATGCTGTCCAGATGAATGGAAAGCAGGGCATCCAAATCCTCTTTAGAGCCTGTCACCTCTGCATATTTCGGCGAGCAGGAAACCGTGCCGACCTGATAGCCGTTTGCAGGCGTGCCTGTGATATCCACCTGAATCGGCACCTGCTTTGCATCATGTACCGCATAGGAAACCGTTACCTCGCGGATGTTCAGCGAAACGCCCGTTACCTCTGCGCCATGGTAATCATAGCAGGCAAGCTTTGCGTGAATATCTGTATTTTCTTCCAGCTCCTCCGCGTTGATGATTGCCTTTACCTTCGCAACCTGCCGCACCAGAGATACGGGACCGGAAACGGTTACGGTCTCTGCGCTCAGAACAGGGTCGGAAAGGGTAATGTCACTGTCGGGCTTGCCGTTTAATTCTACCTCAATGGGAAATTCCTTTGTTCGCAGGGTTTCCACCTGTGCCTCCACAACGGCAGGTGCCTTGCTGCTGATGGCATAGGCTGTACCGCCCTGATCAATGGAAACATTGACGGGCAGCGCAACGGAATCCCCGTTCACTGCATAAGCCAGCTCGGATAAATCCACCGAGGCGGTAATCCAGTCGGGGTTCTGGCTCAGTCTGTCCAGTGCGGTTCGCTGTGCCTTCACCTTTACGGTAATTTTTGTGTTTTTCAGCTCCTCTGCGTTGCCGACGGTCAGCCCGCGGGAGGTCAGTGTATCCATATTTTCCAAGGTTAAAGGTCTGCTGTAGCTGCGCGTATCCACAGGCTGCGTGATGTTGATTACCATAAACCACATGGTCGCGGCAATGGCAATGGAAAGCAGCTTCCAGCCGATGGCCAGGGTTTCCTCGATATCACGGTTGGCCTGATAGCCCTGGGAAACATATTCCTTCTCAAAAGCATCCGCAAATTTCGCATAGATCAGGTCAATGTCGGAGAGGGCAGCCTCACCAAGAATGGTCATCAGCTCTTTGGCCTCTTTACCACGGGCATATGCGGCAAACAGCTGGTTCATGGTGTTGGCATGGTCTGCTCTTGTCTTGCCCTCACCGATACCTTTATCTTTCAGTCGTGACAGAGACGGAAGAACATCAATCGGTGGTGTGATTCCCTTACGGTAAAGCTCACGGCTCAGGATGATCTGTCCCTCTGTGATATAACCGGTAAGGTCAGGGATCGGATGGGTCTTGTCATCCTCGGGCATGGTCAGGATCGGAACCATGGTGATACTTCCTGCTTTTCCTTTCTGACGGCCTGCACGCTCATAGAGAGAAGCAAGGTCTGTGTACATGTATCCGGGATATCCACGACGGCCCGGAACCTCTTTACGTGCTGCGGAAACCTCACGGAGAGCATCCGCATAGTTTGTGATATCTGTAAGGATTACCAGTACGTGCATATCTTTTTCGAAGGCAAGATATTCTGCT
>ERZ779869.841-NODE-841-length-31738-cov-8.377142_pt1 | contig 31738 bp, 28 predicted proteins | sample MGYA00511557_ERZ779869 | MGnify/ENA primary metagenome ERZ779869 (study PRJEB29588, sample SAMEA2154620) | human gut metagenome | biome: human gut; feature: human-associated habitat; material: faeces | place: Denmark | collected 2008/2010 ... | reverse complement strand
TCCGGCGGCTGAAGGAGCTGCATCTGTAAAAGCCCGCTTCTGAAATTTTTCCAGTATTTTCCGTCAGCGCTCCGGCATTATGAGCCGGAGCGCTGACGTCTCTATGCAGCATCTGCCGGAGTCTTTTGCGTGCCGTTAGCTGCACCACTGTGCCAGCGCACCGAAAGCGGTAAAGCCGCTGGTCAGCGCAAGCACGGCAATGATCGGGTCGGTCAGCCCCAGAATAGCGCCTCCCATGCCGGTCAGACACAGAATGGTCAGCACAACGGCGAATATCTATGCTCATGTGATGGAGGCTGCCGACAAGAAGAACGCTGACATTTTGGCCGATGTATTTTTGAAAAAGGCTTGAATTTTGAGGGCGAGTTGAACTAAAGTTGAATTATTCCGGTGAGTCCAAAATTAGACTTTCCTAAAAAGTAATAAAAACAGCCGTTTTCATATAGAAAACGGCTGTTTTTGTGGCAAATCTACTGTTCGTGGATACAATGCACCATGTTTTGACGGCATGGTGCATTATTTTATGGGTTTTGTTTTGATGGGCTGGGACACTGCGGACGGAAAGGACAGAATATAACCTATTTTATTGTTCAATTCCGCGATATCCATGTTTTTCTGCATTCCCAAGCAAATAAAGGAACGCAAATGCAGGAATTCGTAGCAGATCTTTACCGCACTTTGTGTTATGAACTCCATAATCGTCCGCATTCTTGGTTATAATTATTGCTGCCGACGATTCCTCACACAATTCTACGATCGCATCATCATCCGCAATTGGCGCACCTTCTCTGTATTTAACTTCAATGAGGATGTTTTTCGTATTAGGATAGTCCACCACAATATCAATTTCTTTGCCCTTTTTTCCACCTCTAAAATAGCCCACCGAAGTAGCATATTGATAATAAAACGCTGCGACATGCTTGTAAACAGCCGTTTCAACAATCTTTCCCATCTCAACAGGGTCCGTCAAAACAGAATCATCCATCAAAACAGCATTCCGAATTGCCGCATCGGCGATATAAATTTTAGGACGCGCCTTTAATACCTTTTTCCCTGCCATATCAACCGGCCAACTCTGATAAATCAAATTTGCACTTTCCAGATACTGAATATAGTTTTCTACAGTTGTGCGAGATACACCGTTCAGTTCTTTCGTAATTGCCTCAATCGATACAATTTCCGAAGATACATTGCAGAGGTATAAGAAAATTCTCTCCAGCTCCGTTGCGTTACGGATATTGTACAGTGAGGGAAGATCACGCTTAAGAACTTTATCCACAACATCTTCTCGCATGATCTGCTGCGCCATCAAGTCATTGTCAGCCAATGCCAACTCCGGAAAACCGCCAACCTGCAAATACCGCATAAAATGATTTTGAACCTTGGAAAGCTGCATCATAATTTGAGTCCGCTCAATTTGACTTTTGTGGAGCAGTGTTGTTACTTTCAAATCGGAGGCGATATTGGGCCGATCCAAATCCAGCAGTTCACAATATTCATAAAAAGACATCGTTGGGACTTGTATAACGGTCCAACGGCCGGCACCGCTTTCTCTACTGCCTTTCATCAACGCTGGGCTGGCAGAGCCGGTTGCAACAACACGGGTGTTGGGTTGTGTATCATAAATGATCTTTAACCATCGATCCCAGTCCTGTGCGTACTGCACCTCATCAAAGAAGTAATAGACATCCTGCTCTGCATAGATATTTTCATGATAGCACTCCAGAACATCCTGAAATTGGCTGAGCTTCAGCATAGGATGATCCAAAGAAATAAAAACAATTTTCTGCGGTGCCACACCTGACTTTAACAGCGCTTCGATCATTTGGTATTGGATGGTTGTTTTTCCAACGCGTCTCGTCCCGGTCAAAACCACAGAGCGGCGAATTCCTTTATCCGTCAATCGCTTCATCGCTTCGTGGAATGCAAACCTCTTGTAGGTTTTTGACATCTGCGGGCTAACTGTCCCGGTTTTCCACCACGGATTATAAGCACTCAGAACTTTGAGGATGCTCTCTTTTGTTGTAATCGCCATTGAGATCAGCTCCTTTTTTCAATATAATATCCGCAAAATCAATTTTTGTCAAGGATTATTTATAGTACACTATGAATGTTTTCCTAAAAATATTGATTTTTTCTGCTGAAATCCGCATTAAAAAACTTTTTCCGTTCCAGTTTTCAGATAATATTTTCGTGGAGTCAGATTTCTGAGGCACACTTTCGATCAAGCAATAGCGCAATCAGTTTTTGCTGTTTGCACTTTGGTATTTTGTTTGCTGATTCGGATGGCTCTTTGATGAATCAGGTGATACCGATGTTCAATGTGCAAAGTAAGTCAAAGTCTCTTTGCTGATTCAAGCAAATTTTTCCGAATCAGCAAAGAGACTTTGAATATTTCATCATAGTCAAGCCGTAACAATCCGTAATTATGGGCAGGGGATGTCAAGTTTCTGTGCACTTTCGTTTTGTACGGAAACTTCGTAAATGATAACTTTCTGATAACTCTCCTCCCCAGCCATTGACTATCCCAGACCCGAAAATATACTGTCGTGTCGGAAGGAGGTGCCGCTATGACGCAGGCAGAATATGAAGCCGAAATGTGTTTCCGGCTCTGTAAGAGTATTTTCTCAACGCTGGCCGCTATGGGGCACATTTCAGAAAATGATGTACAGGCCTTGCTCCGTGCTGCCACAGAGAAATACAGCGCTGCAATTGGCGAATTGGAGGTGAAAAGCGTTGCCGCAGAAAAAGGTTACACGGGTTGAGCTTCCCGCCAAACCGTTCTCACCGTCGCAGTCGACACTCGTGAAGCGGGTCGCTGCTTACGCCAGAGTGTCCACCGTGAAGGATTCGCAGGAAAACAGTCTCCAATCGCAGCAGGAGTATTTCACGGAGTATATCCGGCATCACCCGGACTGGGTCTTTGCCGGAATGTACACCGATGACGGCGTTTCCGGCTTGTCCATCCGCAGGCGGGACAGTTTCAACCGCATGGTGAATGATGCACTGGACGGTAAAATCGATCTGATTCTCACAAAATCGCTGTCCCGTTTTGCCCGAAATACCGTAGATGCCCTCACGACCATCCGCAAGCTGAAAGCCGCTGGAGTGGCGGTTTATTTTCAACGGGAGAACATCAACACCATGGACAGCACCGGCGAATTTCTCCTCACGCTGATGAGTTCCTTTGCCGAAGAGGAGAGCCGATCCATCTCTGAGAATGTCACTTGGGCCGTCCGCCATCGATACGCCCAAGGAATCTACCATCTCCCCGGACTGCTTTTGGGGTACCGGCGCAGCCTAGATGGCGAAATTCAAGTCGATGAAGCCGGGGCCAGAGTCGTGCGGTTCATCTACCTGCTCGCCTTGGCTGAGAAAAGCAGCACAGATATCTGCCGCATTCTTATGGAGTACAATATTTCCTCACCGGGGGAAAGTAAAGTTTGGGAGTCAAAAACCGTTCGCAGCATTCTGAAAAACGAAAAATACATGGGAGATGCGATCCTGCAAAAACAGGTTACCGTTGATTTCCTGACGAAAACCAGCAAGCCGAATGAGGGTGAAGCGCCGCAATACTATGTAGAGAACGGGCATCCCGGTATCGTCAGCAAGTCCGTATGGCAGGAAGTGCAAGTCAAATGGACGGATGCCGGTCACCGGAACTGCACTTTCTCTCCCTTCGCTAACAAAATCCTCTGCGGAGACTGCGGCGGTTGGTATGGGCGAAAAACATGGCATTCCACAACCTACAGGGACACTGTCTGGGAGTGCAATCACAAGAAAGCCGGGCATACCAAGTGCCGTTGCCGTCACATTTATGCCAAGGAATTGGATACCGCTGTCCGCAACTCTATGCAACACCTGCTGCAGACACACAAACACATTATCGCCGACTGTGCGGATTTGTTGGGGCAAACGCTCGGAGCCGTTCCGGCAAAGGCGAGGTCCGCTTTGAAGGATATCGCTCAGGGAAAACTTAATATCCAAATCGATGCTCTGATGATCCGCATTCTGATATTCAAAATGGTGGTCACGCCAAAGCAAAATCTGGTGGTTCGCTTTCTGGACGGCAGTACCTACCGCCACCGTCTTGGTGCCACGCCCCGAACAAACCGGATCTACAATGCACAGCAGATTCACGAACAGATGCTGGCTCTGTCCGCCAAGGGCTGCTCCGCAAAGGAAATATCGCAGCGGCTGGGGATCAGTGTTAACACGGTGCGGTCGTTTTTGAGGAGGAAGAGAGAATCTCAGCCTGCATAGATGTGCCATGCACGGACAGTCTCCATGCATGGCACATTGTCATTTTGTATTTTCTCCGTCATTTACCAAAGATGATGAAAATGCATCGCACAGATGGTAAATCATATCTGCGTGTAGCAAACCGTCCAGCCACCGTTGCGGAATTGCATCGAAGCGGTATAAACTGCCAGCAAGTCCACCTGCGACGGCGGCAACTGTGTCGGTATCATGCCCAAGGTTGACCGCTTTTAGTACACAGTCAGCATAGCTGTCCGTGTTCAGCAGACACCAGATTGCGGCTTCCAGCGTCGACACCACATAACCGCCGCTACGAATTTCCTCTTCTGGGGTCAAGGCAAAATCATCCATAGGTTGCGCAAGCAAACGGGCATACTCCGTTAGTTCGTCACGAAAAGCAGGCTGGTTATAGTAAAATTGCTGCGCTTGGTGTAGCCCCTCCCACACAGATGCCTTTCCCGGATGATCGATAAGCGCCCATAAGATGAAGGAATAGATCCCACAACCCATCAGTGAGCGAGGATGGGCGTGTGTAAGAGCAGAAGCATTGTGAATGGTTTCCATTCGGGCTGAAACGGGATATACTTTCTGTCGGTACTTTGCATATAGTGCCGCCGGTAGGATTCGCATCAGTGATCCGTTGCCGTTATCATTCGCCTGTTTGCAACCGCACTCCAGCGCAGGAGTGCCTGCAAGGAAAGCCGATAAGGCGCGGTGCGTGGTAACACCCATGTCAAACACAATGCCTGTAGCGGTGTAATCAGCCCGTACCTTCCAGTTGCAGAAGCGCTGCATTATGTCGTTGTAATTTAGCCCATGCGAAAGGCTGTCAAGCGTTGCAAGCGTCATACTGGTATCATCAGACCATGTACCGGCGGGTACAGGATGCGCCCCATAGCCTTGGTAATCGAGCACAGGCGAACGGTGCAGCTTCTCCCGGCTTTCAAACTCTGCCGGCACGCCCAAGGCGTCTGCGATGGCATGTCCGAATATAATGGTTCTTACTGTGGAAAGCAGTAGGTCTGTCTGCATATCGAACACCTTCTTTAACTTTATTGTTCTGGATTGTTCATGTCTGTCACTGCAATCGCATCGCAAAGATTAGTTATGTTCGTCAAATCTGTCCAGCAGAGCTGTGGCAACATGATATGCCAAACAAACCGGTACGGCGTTTCCAATTTGTTTATATGCAAGCGTTCGCGAAGGAATCCCCTTCTTGGATTCAAAGTAGTAATCATCTGGGAACGTCTGTATTCTTGCTGCCTCACGGGGTGTTATTGAGCGATTCTGTTCGATATTCGGATGGATAAAATAATGGCCATCCCGAGCAATGTGAGCAACAATCGTTTGGGCATACGGCAGATTTCCGGCAACAACTTTAAAACGATCCAAGAAAGAATCCGTATTTTGATGTGTCCGTAGGTTTGCTGGCAAATCAACATATGACACCCGGGTGCCGGTTCTGTTCCATGTATCCACAACAATCCGATAAATCTCCAAGTCCTGCTCTGTGTGTGGTCTTGCTTGGTGGAATGTTACTGGTTCAGTATCGTATTCCTTGATTCCGGATTCATACAGATATTCACCACCATAGTGCGCAGTTGCGACAGGCTCAGTCGTTCCTCCTCCCGCAGCTATAGCGGGTAAGTCGCCAAACACTTCATTTACCAAAAAGCGATTCTGGACTACAGGAATTTCGGGGTAGAAACCTTCATGTTCTCCACGAGTCCCAATTAGGATAATTCTTTTCCGGTTTTGAAGAACTCCATAATCCGAAGCATTGAGGGAGCGGAATTCGGTTGAATAGCCACATTTCTGGAACAATGCCCTCATATTATCAAAGTGAAGCGTGCCATCTTCGTCTCTTGCCGATAACAAGCCGAGGACATTTTCAAACACAAAGTATTTAGGGCGGTACCTTCTCAGGAATTCAGCATAATGTCGGTAGAGATAGTTACGCTGGTCTCCCATCATTCTTGTTTCGGAACGGGATCGTCCAGCAATGGAATATGCTTGGCAAGGGGGGCCACCAATGATCAAATCCAGCGGTCCGTCGCCCACTAATGCATCAACATCCTTAAAGATGGCAGGCAATGTCTCAGTGGAAATCTCATAATTCAGCACAGAGCCCAAAACGCCCTGGGGGATATATTCGTAAAACTGATTACGGGTAATTTCCCGGTTAAGGTACTGACTATAAACAGCCAGTTGATTATGATCCCTCAGCCAATGATATGCCATACGTGTTTTTAATGTATAACATGCTGCGACATCCATTTCCACATGCGCTACCGCTTCATATCCTGCTCTCAGAAAGCCTTCCGATAATCCGCCAGCTCCTGCAAACAGGTCCAAAAACCTAGGCATATAAATCATTCCGTCCTAACTTACATTTATATTGATGTGCGACCGCCATTATGTACCGACTTGTATAAACCCGGACAAAATCATATTTTGACGCTCTTGCTCGGCATTGCCGTCATAAAGGACGTAGAGCATTGCGCAAGCACGGGAAGCCGCCACATAATTCAGTAACCGCGTGTCTTCATCGGAAAAGTTATCGACATCAATCATTATCACAATTTTTGATTCCAAACCTTTGAATCCGGAAATTGTTGAGAATCTTACATCGTTCTTCTTTGCTTTCCAAATTGGCCCCATTGTCTTTAATGTGCCAAGGCCTTTGTCCAGTCCTGTTAGACCAAGTCCGTTCAGAGGATTCGACAGCGTATAACGGGAAAGAATTATAAAATCACTGCCAATCGCACCACTGCCCTTAATTTCACGAACGATTGCGTTAATCTTTTGCCGTTCGTCTTCTTTTCCACTATAGCTGTCGTACTTGACCTGTGGACCAGAAACCGTGGGTTTTCCCTGATTGGGAATGTTGGTCATCAGAATATTGGCATTGGCAATCTGCTTGGTATTTCTGCAATTCGCATGTAATTTCCAACTCATTGCATATGTTTCTTTGCGAAGCCTCGTTATCATTGCATCAAGCTGAGCATAAGAGTTAAAAATATTCTGATTCGGATCATAATAGATTGCCCATGTTCCGTCACTCAATCCATCCTGCACAACTTTGTCAATGCATTCCATGTAGGTATCCGTGAGCAAATCTTGCCCTTCATCGATGATTACCAAATCATACGCAGGCACATTTTCTACTGCCATAAAAGTTGCAGGCAATTCTTCCTCATAAAAATACTGACTCAGATCCGGAGACCACTCAATGCCACAGGTATGCATCATGAACGCATGAAGTGTAACCGCTTCAATATAGACATTGTCTTTTTCGAACTGGTGCTGCACATATTGGGCAATACTATGATTAAAGCAAAGGTAGAGTACACTTTTACCTTCCCAATATGCTCTGCGTGCCTGCTCCATAGCAATCAAGGTTTTTCCGGCGCCAGCAACACCAGAAATCATTGTCCGTGGATTTTCAAAGAGTGATTCCAGCACCTCATATTGCTCTGCTGTTAGCGCACACAACTCTTTTACTGTACGTTCCACCGCATCCTTCATTGAGGGAACAAATTGAAAATCGCCCCGAAGAAGATTAGCCAGCTTATCGATTTCGGCATCGGTCAGTCGTCCGCCCTCAAAGCCGTGCTTTTCAATACAAGTCTGTCTCCAGTATCCAAACGTCTGATTGACAAGACTGTCCAAATTCCAAGGCTGTTTGGCATCGACCAGAATCTCCGGAACAACATCGATTCCGACACCCGTTGCTTCAAAACGGCAGTCTGGCATAGCAACAGCGCATGCATACTGGCAACGTACCAGAGGATCATGATTTCCAAGTCTGCGCACCATATACTGTCGTAATGACTGCATATTACCCTGTACTTGCTGAAATGGGCCTTCATTCTTACGGGAGATTTTGCCGTAACGATTGGTAAATTCCCATACTCCATTTCTACGGGATACCTGCCCGCCCTTAACTTCAAGGCATAGTACACCTTCATTGCTCAGAATTACAAAGTCGATTTCACCAAAGATATTATTGGTATGTTCTGCAATTCCCAGTGAATGTAGAATAACATACTTATTGCTTGTTGTATGGTCCCGAAATTCGATGAATAGCCGCTTTTCAGCAGGACTTTTAATTTCTGGTGCCAAAACATCTGGAATTAATTGAACCATATTTTTCTCCTGTTATTCCAGCAAGGGACCAAAGAACCCCCGTTCCCTGTCTTTTATCGTACCAACCACAGCCGCCCGATCCAGCAAGCAGTTTCGCATTTCACAACTGGTTTCAGGTAAAAGCGAACAAGCGTGACACGCTGCGTAGTTTAGAGAGTCGTACCCTTGCGCATGAGATTCGATGCAAATAGGGTCAGACGAGCACCAAGATGCCTCTTGGAGCATATTTCTGAAAATCACTTCAAAAGACTCTGGGCGTCCTTTTCTCACCAATCCGCCCAAGCTGCCGTCCGAGTCAGAAGAAGAAGTGTACAGCAGAATACCAGCCATTTTTACATCAGACCCCGGATAAGTGCTATAAATCCGTTCCTTAATGGAAGCACCGGAATAACCGCACTCCAATGACAACTGGCGGATCAACAGATGCGAAAGCGTGTGCAGTAGTACATACCGGGCGGAAAAATTCTCACAGCCCACATTACTATGTTCCAACCGGAATCGCATGGGATTATACTCCTCTTCAAAAGCATTTTCCCATTCTTCCAATGCATCTTCCCGTATCTTGATAAACAAACCTTCCCCTAACATTTCAATAGCAGGGAGCCAGTTTAGCTCCACATCACTAAGAGGAACACAATCTCCGGACAAATGGTATCCTTTGAATCTGTCGTCATCAGCACTGGGCTGCTCTGGAGTAATCCGACGGAAGCCGCGCAACGCGAGCACCTCACGCAGACGCTTTGCCAGTACAATATCCTCAATATAGTCTTCAAGGAAATCTGGGACTGTTGCCCGCGCAATCCTGAACTGTATATCTTCCGGGTTGTCATAATCACCCATGCAGAAAACACGATACTCGTCTTCAAGCAGGTTCTGCTTGGTATACTCGTCTCCGTCTCCATCATTATAACGTTTTTTTATCTCGGTTATCAACTCATCAACCGTACAGATTCGCATTGCCAAAAGTGGTTGAAATACAGCCTGAACTACTATTTTTAAAGTGGAGTCATCCGGCTTTCCGGCAAGGACCGGTTCAATTCGTTCCCAGTTCACAGAAATCTCCTGCTGAACCTTACTACTCCAAGGAGGAATGGTCAATGCACTGGCGGTCATAGAAAAGTATACATTAGAGGCTCCACGCTGAAGTGTCCGCAATTGTGCGGTACAGGATACTGGATCATTGTATTCCTTTTTGCTGCCCAGCCAAGGACGCTTTCCACGACAGGAGTAACCCCGAAGTGCATCTTTCGCCATGCTGCCAGCCATTGTACGAATCTTTCCACAAGCGGTACATTTGATAACAATGCTGTCCAACCCACCGGTTTCATCTGAAAAACTGATACGAAGGGCGCCGTTGCGCTTATCGGCAGGGCATTCACTAAAGTTACCGTAATGAACCCACCATTCATACGGGAAGTCTTCCAAGTGACCATTGATACACGCCGCAATGAAGCGGGATGGGACAATACTTCTCTTGGGATGACCGTTAGCACAGCTGCGATCTGCCTCGTCACCAAAGCCCCAATACGGCATCAGTTTTCCGCAATTTGGATCAGGACAGAAATGATAGTAGGGAAACCGGAATGCCGGAACATCCGGGGTCATTTCATCATCTTGAGAATTGGATACATAAGGTTCTTTAAAATGTGAGACTTTCAACAGTTTTTCAAGATTTGGCTCATGCAGAACCGGACTGCTGTCTTTCCAGTAATTCGCACCAGCAATAATGACAGAGTAATCCGGCATATCTACAATGGAACCGTTACCGAATGTGGTAACTAACTGCGTTTTGCGCAATCTGCCAACCACTTTTTTAGGCTTGGCTTGCCCTTTGCTTGAGCCAAAGTGTAGTCTTGCCATAGTTACAGTCCTCCCAGCAGATAAATACCAGATTGGCCATCCACATTCCGCATACTGTTCATCGTACGAAAACGATCATTTTCTGTGTCACTTTTCAGCAACTTTTTCTCATTTCTTTTGCTTTTATATACAAGGGAACCGGTTGCCGCAATATCCCATGCATCCTGAATATCTTTAAGTTCATCCAGAACTGCCGATAACTCATCAGGATCAACTTTTCTTACATAGTCGATAATAATCTTCTCAACCTTTTGGACTTCGGGATTGTCAGAACGATAATTGATTGCCTGACTGTTTCCTCTGAGATTTTCAATCAGATAACGGCACAAAGAAACATATAATGCATGCAGGCCACGATCTCTTGCACGATCAGAGAACGGAGTAAGGCTTGTTGCTTCCACATAGCGGTACAACGCAGAATGATACTTCAGAAACTGCTCATAATGTGAGCGGTCACGGGAACGGGATGCGTTGTACACAGCAATAACCAATCCGGGATTATCGCGACCCACACGGCTGGTTGCCTGAATATATTCTGCATTAGTCTTAGGCTGGCCGGCAACTACCATTGCACCCAAACGACCGACATCGACACCAACAGAAATCATGTTGGATGCCAGCAGGTAGTCAAATACATCCGCATGGTTATCCTTGGTATAGCTGCGTTTCAACTTAACCTGGATAATATCTGTAATTTCAGAATTGCTCATGCGGCTTGTCAGTTCTTCCGTATATGTATAACCTTTTGAGGTATCAACATCGGGATAAATCGAAACAAATTTAGTTTTCGCAAGGTAATCAAGACGACTCTGAACGTCATCAAGGATCTGTGTGCTTGCACCGCCCAATTCCCGCAAGCTGTTAAAATAGCCAGTAATAGTCCAAAAATTATCCACAACTGCATCGGGGTATCCCAACGTAGCCAAGTAGCGGGTAGCAAACAGCATAGCTGCATTCACTCTGATCAATGTCGTAGTTGCAGTCGTTCCTATACCCATCACTCCAAAATACTGACGTGCAGGTCTTTCTTCCGGTGTAGACTGTATAGCAAAAAACGAATCCCTAGCAGAAAGCCCCTGCGGCGGAAACTGCGTGTGACCACGTCCGTACAATGCCATGATTTGATTTGCTGCATTTCGGATGGTTGCGGTGGACGCAATTACTTTTGCGCAAATACCATCGCGCTCACAGAGTTTTGATATGGCAGCCTCATAGATACCGGTCATGGTGCCAAGGGGGCCGGATATCAGATGAAGTTCGTCTTGGATGATAAGCTCCGGAGGTTTTTTGTTATTCGTAATGCCAAATAGTGCCGCTGGTTTATCGTTCAGCGGAATCTGGGCAAATTTATCGACGGTGGCAACAACAAAAGTTGGCAGGTGCTGATAGATAGCATCATCAATAATGTGAATCGGGAGACCATTGGGGGCAGTATGGAAATTGCAATGCTGATTCGGACATTTGATTGTCATCCTGTTTTGGACAAGATCAACATCATAGTGCTGTGCATTTAACTTCGCGCCGCACCAGGGACAAACCTTGATTTGAACAGGATTGGATTTCTCGTCATCCCCGCCTTCTTTCTGCTTATTGATGCTGGTTCTGGCCTCTTTCAAATGGTTTGGTGTAAGATTACCGCCAACCCACAGACCGATGGAAATCTCATTTCCACCCAAATTATACTTTTTACGCAGCAACTCGCATGCAAATATCAGGATACTTGCACGTTCAAACTGCTGTAGGGTCAGGAGCCGAAGCGTATATCGCATAATTACAGTAACACCATCTGCATTGGCATCCCGGAGTCTGCGCAGGAAGATTACAAATGCAGTAATCCCCAAATACGCTTCTGTTTTACCACCGCCGGTGGGGAACCAAAGAAGATCCACCATCTGTCGATCCGGAACTTCCTGACCGGGATGTCCTTTCGGCTCAATAAAGGAGGTCAGTTCATGCAGGACGAAAGCTAACTGGAAGGGGTACCAGCAGACTTTTGCAGGATCAAAGGTTTTTCCGCTTTTCAGCAGCGTTTGTCTTCTCTGAAGCAACATTGCCTCATTTGCAAGCTGGAAGGCACGGAAAGCCTTTCCATCACCTTCTGCACTCTCCTTCAACAGCCTAATAGCATAATCGATTCTGTTGCATGCATCTTGACATTTTTGAATGTTGCTACGGGCAATCTCCCGCAGGCTTTCCTTCACCTCGGATACGGCATTATTTTGATCTTTGATCCACTTCTGGTATTTCGCTGCAAAAGCATCCAACTCCAGAACGACATCGTCAACGGTTGCGGTAGACAAAAACTGCATAGATAATACGTTTCCGCTTACCACTTCAGCAGCCCTCATCTGGCGAAGATTGAATGTAGGAAAAAATGCAGACTCTACCCATTCCGGCTCGGCATTATCCATATCCCACATAACAGAGCATCCGTGTCCCTGCGCATAGCAATGGACATCAGAATACAGCATATCCAATTCCAGAAGTTCCGGATCGGCAGTCAAATATGTCTGCCGGTTTACACTGGTGAAAACAGCTGTTCCATCACTGCTGCTTACTCTGATGACGGGCTGAAAAGCACAACACCTGGAGGTGGAGGTCATATCATTTTCGGACTGGTTCTCGTTAACCAGTGCAATCGTAATTATACGCTCACCGGAATCCATAATAGAGTGTGTATAAACCTGCAGCTGGAGTCCGTTGGGTAAGTCTGCGTACTCCACCCGTTCGCCAGTAAATATGACTTTTTCGTCATAAGAATACTCGTTGCGTCGCCAAATTTCTTTGGGCTTCTTTTCCAGATGTTCCCATCTGGAGGTATCAATTCCACACTCCTTTGCATCATCAAAGGAAATCGGCTCATAGAAGGCATAGCTGCCAGAAATACAAATTGCACCGACACCTGCTTTCAGTGTAACCGTAATACCCATAGAAGAAGGATTATTCTGATTACTCAGAGAAATGGATGCATCATAGGTTTCAATCTCATTTTCCAACAAGGGATTCCGCGCCAGATCCAATGCCTCCACAGTATCCTTTTGCGGATACAGTTTGCCCATGATGTAATACTGAACCGGAACTTCAGCAAGGCATTCATCTTTTTTGACAGGCCCAATAAAATCCTGCTCCAGAATGCGGGATACAACCTCTCTGGCTTCATAGTATTTTGAATAGTCAGCCATAGCAAAACCTCCGGTTCTGTATAATTAGTATGTGTCTTTGTCAACTGCTGCAAACCCTGTGATGGTTATGCCAGACCAAATACTGACATCTCCAAAGGTTTTTGCACCTGCGGGAGCAGGGCCTATCCCAGATACACATGTTGTAATACCGTGGACATACACATTACAAAATGCATGCGGAAACACTTCGTACTTCACAGAATAATGCATATTATTATAAATTTGCTGTATTGCATGCTCCAGCTCACAAGCAAAAGGCTTGCTGGTATATCCCAATACAGTTTTCTCATTATCCTCTGGAACAATACGATACGCTATATATGGTTTCGTTCCCTTTGGACACTTAATTAGCTTCAATCGCATTCCGGTATAAACCTTTTGGCGAAGATACCTTTGAGTGTTCTCATCTGCAGCAAGCGACAGTACATCTACATCCGTATCACTACCAACTTCGATGTTGTTGATATATTTCTTGCGAATCATCGGCTTAAAGCACCGCCGTGTTGAGTTTTTTATACTATAAATGTACGGCTTTGGGAATTCTGCACGTTCAATCCTGATCTTAGGCCGCGTTAAGGCTACATAGCACACTTTGTGCTCCAAAGTTTCCTCTGTATCAGGCTTGGCCATCGCCTCAATCACATCATCGATGACAATTACAGAGTCAAATTCCTTGCCCTTCGCACGATGGATATTGCTGACCGTGATAGAGTGTTTGGCTCCTGTTCCGGATTCAAACAGCATTGGATCCTTGGCGTTTCTTAAGATACCTTTTAGTAAATCTGCAACCTCGTATCTTTTCCGCACTTCACCACGCTGCGATGAAACAAGCGCCCTCCACCGCATCTGTGCCAGTTCATATCCGCCTTCTGGAAACAAGGCGAGATGTTTGGCCACAAAGGAAGTTTCATCAACGGATTCGTTTTCGTAGTCACAGAATATACGAGAAATCCAAGCACCCAGAGTTGGAGATCCCAAACCACGATGCAGAGTGTGTGGAACATCTGCATTTTGGAGCCACGAAGAGATTTGCAGTGCCTGCCCGTTTGTGCGGGTAAGAATACCCAATGTCTCACCCTGACCGACATATCGCAGTGCATCGTCCCTTGAAAACTCGGTCAGTTTTACAGGCATCCTAGGAATGTGTGTCAACAAATCTTTCGCTGCAGAAACCCGTTCCGTGGTGGAACCAGTAAGGATTGCCTTCCGGTATGGAACTGTCAGCTGTCCAAATGCATCACCCTGACGATGATTCTCTGTGAGTGCGTAATAATTGGCACTGGGGAAACTTTTGAAAATATCTTGATAGAATTGCTCAGAGGACATAATCGCAGGATCGCCTTCTGCCATATAGTCGTACAAAGCCTGGCAAGAATCACCCAAAATCGTAAAACCACAAGTGTCAGGGAGGCCTTTCAGCATCGCCAGAACCAACTCTGCCCGGCTACCAACAAGATCTTGAACCTCGTCGACGATGATATGCTCATAATCAGCCAGCATATCTTTTTTCTTTTTGAAAATAGATGTTGCAACTTTTATGCGCTGATCATAGTCATATGCTTCCAGAAGAAAATGTTTGGGAAGCAAATCCGTATGATTGGCCTGCACCCATGCCAGCATATATGTAGAGAAGGAGTCAAATGTACGAACATCTACATCCTGCCACTCATAACCGATGCGTCCCGTCTCGGCGGCATCAGAGAGCCTGTTTCGTACAACCTCCACGGCAGAGCGCGAGAAACACAGAACCAGGATATTCTCTGCCTTAGCCTGCTCCTCGTTGATCATATGGATGATTTTTTCAATCAAGGTCCAAGTCTTGCCCGTGCCGGGACCCGCATTTACAATGCTACGCTCTGTAGGATCTTTTGCAATGATTTCATCCTGTGTTGTTTCTTTAAAAGAAGCAAAATTGATTTTTGTAATCTCCTCAGGCTTGGGCATTGGCTGTGGTGGATCCTGGACAACAAACAGAGCGTCCGAATCAAGCTTTTTCTCCACAGAAGTTGGATCTATCAATTCTCCAGTGGACTTCTGTTTCGGGGGATCGCCTGCAAACAGTTGCGCTGCCGCTCCGGTATCTCCATCTTCTGTTGTGTGCTTTTTACGTGCAGCTTCGTCAAATTCGAAAATTTTCGGTTGAGCCCTTTTATTCTCCTCATCTATTGCCAATTCGGAGGGATCAAAGTCAGGACGGCAACTATGAAAGAGGCTGCATTTTGTATTAAGACATCTGCAAACGACCTGATCATGGCCCTGCTGGTCTCTGATTGTTCCCCAAGGGTAGTCTTTTTTTGCAGCGTATGCGCAGTGTAGCGATGCATGATCGTATTCTTTTTTCTGTAAGCTCGTTAATGCAAACTGTTTTTTGAGAAGTTCCAGTGAAAACGGGTCATGTATTTTGGAGCGAAAATTAGAGTCCTCATTAAAATTCTTTTCCACTGGATACAGATTACTCCGGAATGTTACTGTACTGATATTACTCTCCATGCTGCACCCGCTTTCCAGGCAGCTTATAATAGCACTTTAACTGTGTATATTCCCACAGTCGTCGGAATTCGGCAGGCTGCATATTACTACCGGCAACAACAGTGAACACCATATTCTGATCAACAGAAGCATTGAGTATAATCTGCTCCTGAAGGAAGCGGTATGCAGGAACTGGCAGCGTCTTATATTTTTCCGGAGAGGCCTCGATATCAGGACTGCCACCAAAAACAAAACGGGCTTCCTTGCTGGAGTCCACAATTCCGAAATGGCATGTATGCTCCCATCCACGAACGGGAGTATCCGGCTTCAGAATTTCGTAATATGCATTGTCACTCAGAACGATGCCAATAGACTGATTGGCATAATAACCACCGGGAGTCATTGCCAGCATAGCAGCACCCTGGCCGACATTCCACATGGTTTCTTCCGGGAAAAACAGCTTGTCTCCATACTTGTCATCCATCTTCTCCAACAGAGGACGCAAATTGCTGCTACCGCCCACCATAACGATCCGATCAATATTGGCAAGACCAACTCCCGACTGATGGATAGCTTCCTCCAGACAGTCCATCGCCATCGTGACTTCTGGATCTACAATGTCAGCAAACCAGTCATATTCCAATGTTTCACGGCAGGCACCATACACGCCATAATTATTGATAGAAATCGTGGCGGTATCATCATCGCCCAGCATGCGTTTTGCACGCTCGGCACGAACCCGCATCATATCCTGGGCGCTGGACGGCATATCTGCGAATGCCATCTCAACACCTTTTTTACGGGCAATTTTTGCATGAATTCGCTTGGCAATTTTATCATCGATATAGTCACCGGCAATGCTTCTTCCGACTGTTGCCAATTCGGACACTTTTCCATTGACATGCTGAAGAATGGATACGTCCAGAGTACCACCGCCCCAGTCAAAAATCGCAGCAACAGAAGAACTTTTCAGTTCATCATAGTTTGCAAAAAAGGCCGCAGTGGGTTCACTGATAAAAGAACTAATATGAATACCGGCTTTCTGTGCTGCTTCACGCAGTTTGGACCGCTTTGATGCGCTGAAGCCAACGGGAATCGCAACAGTTGCCTCTTCCATGTCAATTCCGGTACGATTATGAACATTGGCTTTCAGATGCTTAAAAACCTCGCTGGCCACATCGACGGCAGTCCATTCACGGCCTGCGATTGTTTTTATCTGCTCAGAATCCAGAATGGTCTTAACCGATGAAATATACTCACAGGATTCGCTCAGCTCTATCTTCTTATCCCATGCATCCCGGCCAGTGAATACAGCGCCTGTGGTTTTATCAATCGCAACAACGGACGGAATCGGACGTCCTTCTTCATCGCCGTATTTAACGGCTTCTGGCTTTTGATCCATCACCACATATCCAACAGTTGCACTGTTGGTTGTGCCGAAGTCAATGCCAAAATAATATTTCAATCCTGTTGCCACATTTTTTCACCTCACTCAATTTTCATGCCGCCTTTTTCCAATATATCGAAGATACTCTGAAGCTGGAGTCTCAGGTTCTCTCCCAAATCGCAGTTCATAGGCACATCCAATGCATCTACAAAATCCCGATATTCGACCCGGATCTTGGATGCAAGTCTCTGGAGCAACTCATCAGCCTGTTTACTTCTATCCCGGCAGAGAACCTCTGCCATCTTAACTCTTTCTGCTATTTCCGCGTCTTTTTCGGCGATGACTGCATTTCTTTGCTCCACCGTCTGTTTCAACACAATGATATCGCCTTCAGCGGCAGACAGTTTTTTTCTTAACTCAGTAATAGTATCCTGTAGGTCTGCTATCTGCTGATTGGTTCCATGAAGTTTATTCTGCTCAGTTTTCAAAGCCTGGGTCAATGCATCAATTTTAACTCTCTGTTGCGTACACTCGGCCTTCACAACAGCTGTAGCTTTAGAAGCTTTCCCCAGCAACGCAGCAAGATATGCTATCATATCGGCAGGAGTATCTTCCTCAGGCTGTGCAACGGTCACTTTCGGTGCTGGAACTCTATCTTCTGGGGGATTGTCTGTAACGGATACAATCTTCGCTTTTTCCGCTGCATCTGTTGTTGATGCAGGGGTTACTGAATCAGTCTTCGTGTCTGCGATGACACTTTGGGAAAAATCATAATCAGCAAGCCACTTGCGAATCTTTGCAGTATTTTTTACAACAACACCTTTTGCGGAACCGACATTTTCAATGCCATCCATTATGGAAGAAACAAGCGCTACAAACTCGTTAATGAATACCGGTTTGGTTCCAATATCTGCAAGAGGACATAGTTCCGCATCCGGTCGAAGTTCCGCTAGAAAATACTTCTCCAATGTTTTCTCAGCCGTGCCGAGTCGTTTTTTATCTTTATTAACACATGCACCCGGCAACCGCTTAATTATGGGTGCCAGTATATTCCTAGGAGCATTGTTATTAAGCATCAATGCTAACAAATGCGCCATCAACCGGAAAGATACATTGCTGTCAATGCCGTAGTATTTCCCGCCGAACAGTGTTGCCAGAGTTGCATTTGGATCTTCCGTTTGAATCAAATAGGCATAGAAAGGCTCTGCACCGCAGAAAGCAAATCCTTCGTACAAATACTGTTCTGCGCGGCCAGTCAAACCTGTATCCGCAACAAGGCCAAGCCATGCGCTGCGAAAAGCTTCTTTTTCCTTAATTGTAGGCTCTTTCTTTTTCTTTTCTTTTTTTGCTTTCATCAACGCATCAAGCGTTTCAACGTATTTATCCATGATGATTCCTCCATCAATTATCATTTTATTGCATTTTCTGTCCAATAAACCATCTATATTCAGACTTCCGAATTCTTTATATACTCCACAATATCCCCAAAATCCGTATCCAGCGTGCCGCAGATCTTTTCCAGCACGCCCATCGCCACGGGTTCATCTCTGCGGAGTTTGGTCATGGTATTGGGGGCCAACCCGGCGGCTTTTCGCAGGTCGGCTTTGCTCATCTTTTTATCAACCAACAACTTCCACAGTCTGTTATAGGAAATGGCCATATAGGAAACCTCCTGATGATATCACAAATATACAAAAGAATCATATCATCTTGTGTCAGATTTTTCAAGATGTTGTCGCAAGATTGCGCGATTGCACAACAAAATAGTTGAACTTATGCTTGCGGTAAGGTACAGAAATCGCAGCATTTCGCCTTTCAACTCTGTGCCAATCATGCACATATCCAAGTGTGATTTCACTACCTTTTGGCATATCCACTCCGGTAATTTGCTTGTACAGTCAGCCGTTTCCCGTTTTGGAGGTATCCCCCCTTGCTAATTCTGCGAAAATTTGCGCGAAGCCCCATGCCGGTCTTCATACAAATAGAGCGTAGGGATTTTAATCCCCCCTTGGGGCCACCGCATAACAGCAATTATTTTGTATCGCTTTTTGCCCTTTCCCGGTAGTAATACTCCTTTGATTTGAGTTTATTCCTCACACTCTGACATTCCAGAGTGCCGCAATACTTCTGCCGGTTCCCTCGTTTGATGAACGCCTTACCGCAAGCCTGGCAGAACGCAGTATTGGTTTTACCGCCGTAGTCATCCAGGGCGTTGGCATTTACCGCCATAAATCTGGCAAGGCCGAAATAGGCTGCGTCCACCACGGATTTGACGGAGGGTTGCAGCTGGATTTGCCCGGTGGCGAGGTCATATTCCAAGCCCATATTCAGCTTCGCTATTTTCTCGACAAACCGCTGCAGCACCAGGGGAAGGTGGACGCTGTCCGTCCGATACCACTCGCGGAGCAGGTTCTGCTGTTCCGGTACACAGACACCATCGTAGATTCTCTGAGCATCGGCTGCTTTTCCCTCCATCAGACTGCGGATGGCGAAGGCTGTCATGGTGTCGGTATAGAGCTGCTCCAAATCCTGCACCATATCTTCCACAAAAACGCGATAGGATTCCAACATATTCACCATGCAGTCCCAAAAGCCATTCGGATCATCGTTGTTCATTTCCAGGTACGCCACATCATCTCCGTAAAAATAGTAGGGATGAATATTCTCCAGACTCCACCGAATCAGAATCCGTGCACATTTTTCCAGAGGCTTGTCCCGAAGTTTCAGGTTCAGATTGCACAGCTCAATCAGCAGCTCCTGCCCGGAAGTGTAACCCTTATAGACCTTGGGAAATTGCCCGGGGTATATTCCGCAAATATTGTTAACTTACCATCCATGGTTCCAATTCTGTATGAATGGAACCGGAGGGTGTGTTTTTTTATGTCTCCGATGCCGCCAATCTCATAATCCGTCAGTTCTCTTTTCAGATCCATAGTGTCACCCTCCTTTATTACCGAGAATCTTACCGTTAGAACTTTGTATTTCGTTTTGCTTCTTACGATAGAGCGGGGATTTATGCTCCTATTATATGCGATAATATAGCCAAACACAAGAGAAGTGAAATATATGAAAACGAGTTCTAACAAGTCCGTATTCAATCTCAAGGAAGCGGCGGCTTACCTAGGAATCAGCGTACCCACCCTGGTGCGGTTACTGGGGAGCGGAGCCATTCCATATCGCCGAGTGGGACAGCGGTGGCTCATTGCACGCTCTGCGCTGGATGATTGGCTGAACAAGAAAAACTGAGGAAGGAGTGATCAACATGGGCGAAAACACACCAATCACCGTATACACGGCGGAGTGCATCGGTAACGCAGCCAACTGCCTGTATCCCAATGAAGTCAAAATCACGGATGAATTCTCCGCGAAGCTGGCCTTTGCCAAAGACATGGTCTGCGCCCGGTACAAAAACAACTATCGGAACACCGCAAACTTTGAGGTTGCCAACGCCCTGCCCGGGGACTGTGACAACGACCACTCCGAGATAGCAGCAGACTGGATTACCCCGGAGGACATTGCAGACCTCTTTGCCGATGTTCCCTATGTGCTGCACTACAGCCGCCACCACATGAAGTCCAAGGGCGAAAAAAGCGCCCGCCCCCGGTTTCATATCGTGCTCCTCATTGACCCGGAGCGGGATGCAGACCGCTATACGGCTCTGAAGCAGCGTCTGCTGGCGGCATTTCCCTTTTCCGATGCCAACGCCATGGATGTCGCCCGGTTCCTGTTCGGCACGGAGGATTCCGCTGGTCATCTATCACCCCGGCACAACTCCTCTGAATGAATTTTTAGATGACCTAGAGAATGAACAGGCTTTCGCCAACATAGGACACGCCAGCCCCGAGGGCAGCCGCAACAGTACCATGTCCCGGATTGGGGCAAGGATCATCAAACGGCACGGGGATACCTTGAAAGCAAAGGAACTGTTTTTGCAAGCCGCCGAAATGCATTCCGCCTCTGGAGGATCGGGAGCTGGAGAGCATCTGGGCAGGAAAACAGCGGCTCTATGCAAAAATGCGCAAGCAACCCGGGTACATCCCACCGGATGCCTATAACGGCATCGGCTCCGTTGTCTGGGAAACGCCCCTTCCGTTTGATGAATATGACCTTCCCACATTTCCCGTGGATGCATTGCCGGAAACCGTTCGCCGTTATGTGCTGGCGGTTGCGGAGTCCACGCAGACTTCCGTGGATATGGCGGCGGTGGAAGCGCTCGGCGTGTGTCCCTGTGCAGCCAAGGAAAATACTTCATCCGGGGCAATGCGGACTGAGCAGAGCCGCTCAACACCTACACAGTCGTCATTCTCTCTCCGGCAGAGCAAAAATCCTCGGTACTATCCATGATGATTCGTCCGGCGGAACTGTTTGAAAGTGTGGAAAACACACGGCGCGGCCCGGAAATCGTAAAAAGTCAAATGGAATTGAGCCGACTGGAAAAAGAGAACCGCAGTTTGGTAGAGCGGGCATCCAAGGGCAAAGCTACCGAGGAAGAAGTCCGCGCCAAGGCTGCGGAAATTGCCAAATATGAGCCGATCAAGCCTCTGCGGTTATTCGTGGACGATGTGACCTCCGAAAAGTTGACCTCCGTTCTGGCCGAGAACAAGGGGTGTGCGGCGGTGGTTTCCGCAGAGGGCGGTATCTTCGATATCATCAGCGGCCTGTACAGCCGCAATGTGAATATCGACGTATTCCTCAAAGGCCACAGCGACGATACCATCCGGGTCGACAGAATCGGCAGAGCCAGCGAGAGCATCATCCACCCGGCATTGACCATGGTGCTGGCGGTACAGCCGGAAGTGCTGAATGGGCTGATGAGCAACAACACATTCCGTGGTCGCGGTCTTACCGCCCGATTTCTGTACTCCATGCCGAAGTCTACCGTTGGCAGCCGCTCCTTCTCCACGAAGCCGATCCCGGAAGGAGTCAGAGCCAGGTATCAGGCTCTGATTGAAACCATCCTGTCCAGTGACAATGAGCAGGAGCCGATCAGTCTGGACGACGGTACCCGGGAAGTGCTGGAAGACTTGTTCAACGAGATAGAAGGTCGGTTGAAAGGAGACTTGGCGGAGATCTCCGACTGGGCAGGTAAGTTCGTGGGTGCGGTTCTGCGTATCAGCGGGATTCTGCACGTCATGAAATACCCCAAGGATTCCATGTTCGATGCCGTTGACCGGGAGACCATGGAGCATGCCGTAACCATCGGCAGGTACTTTCTAGCGCACGCCAAAGCCGCCTATTCCCTTATGGGAGCCGACACCGTAAACAAAGACGCCCAGCACCTGTTGTCCTTTATCAAGTGGGAACGGCTTGCGGAGTTCTCCCGCCGGGATGCCATGCGGCTTTGCCGCAGTTTCAAAACCGCAGATTCTCTGCAGCCCGTGCTGAACCGGCTATGCGAGTATGGCTACATTGCCGTCAAGCCCCAGGAACCGGTTTCTGGCATTGGCCGCCGTCCGTCGGAGGTCTATGTAACAAATCCTGCCGTACTGAATACGTGACCCGTCCGTTTTGCCCGTTGCACCCAAGGGGGAAGGGGCGGTCGCAATCTCTGTGCCTTTTCTCTCCGGGCAACGGCCCGGGGTCTTACGCACAAAAACGGCGAAATCAAAAGGGGAATTACCCCGGAATCAAACAAGGGAGATTTTAAAATGACCAAACATGAAATTGAGATTCTGAACATCATGCGCAGCCGGGGCAAAACAGCCACGGATATTGCGCTTGCCCTTCAAGTCTCCGTCAATACCGTTCGCTCTTACATCCGCCGCCACCCGCCGGAAGATGCGGTTCGGATCGGATGCCGCCGGTGCGGGAAACCAATTCTCCAAGTGAAGGGCAGAAAGGCCAAATACTTTTGTTCCGACCGATGCCGAAATGCATGGTGGAACGCCCATCCGGAACAGGTGCGGCGGAAAGCCTATTACCGTCTGACCTGTGAATACTGCAGAAAGGAGTTTGTCAGCTATGGAAACCGGAACCGCAAATACTGCTCCCGCCTCTGTTACGCCGACGCAAGAAGAACTCATTCGGTATCGGATCCTCTGCGCAATGCTGGATCACCTCGGCCGAGCGGGGGAACTGGACGCCCAAACCCGTGAACGGGCAAATGCCGTTCTCGCCATGAAAACCGGCCTGAAACGGGACAGCATTTTCCTTTAAATTCGTCATGATATGGACTTGCTATATCCTCCGAAACGAGCAATATATGTAGCTGACGATACTTGATACAAAGGAGAAGACCATGCCGAGGACCGTAGAACAAATCCAATTTACTCCCCACATGCCGAAAGCCCTTCGGGTGGCGGCGTATGCCAGAGTATCCTGTGGCAAAGATGCCATGCTTCACTTTTTGGCGGTACAGGTGGATCATTACAGCACCTACATCCGTCACCACCCGGGTTGGGAGTATGTGGGCGTTTATGCAGACGAAGCCAAGACTGGCACCAGAGACAGCCGGGAGAACTTTCAGTGGATGCTCACCGACTGTCGTATGGGGAAGATCAATCACATCATTACCAAGTCCATATCCCGCTTTTCCCGGAACACCGTGACGCTTCTGGAAACGGTGCGGGAACTGAAGGGTCTGGGCATCAGCGTTTATTTTGAAGAGCAGTCCATCGACACCGCCACCGCTGACGGAGAGTTGATGCTTTCCATTCTGGCAAGCTATGCCCAAGAGGAAAGTCTCTCCGCCAGCGAAAATCAGAAGTGGCGTGTGAAACGAAATTTTGAAGAAGGCATTCCCTGGAGATTCTTCATGCTGGGATACCGTCGTGAAAACGGCAGACTGGCCGTCATCCCGGAAGAAGCGGAAATCGTCAGAAGTATTTTCGATGACTATCTGTCTGGAAAGGGCGTTACCGCCATTACCAAACGGCTAAACGAAAGCGGTTCTACCACCCAGAGCGGCGGCGTGTTTCACAAGAGTGCCGTGGAGCGGATCCTCCGCAATTATGCCTACACCGGAAATCTTCTGCTGCAGACCAAGTTCCGGGAAAACCATCTGACAAAGGTTACCCGGAAGAATCAGGGTGAGCTGCCCCGGTATCATGCGGCGAACACCCACGAAGCCATCATTTCACAGGAAACATTCGATGCGGTCCAAGCGGAGATCCTGCGCAGAAAGCGGAAGTATGCGCCGACCAAGCCGCAGCAACCATCCACCTTCACGGGACTCATCACCTGTGCCATCTGCGGCAAGCACTACCGCCGCAAGACCACCGCCACAGGGCCGGTCTGGATCTGCGCTACCTACAATTCTTATGGGAAGTCCTACTGCCCCTCCAAAGCCATCCCGGAGGAAACACTGATGCAGGCCGCCGCTCAGGTCGGGCACACGGGCAAAATAACGGCGATTACGGCTCACAACGACAATCTCCTGGAGTTCACCCTCGAGGACGGAACCGGTGTCGCAAAACGGTGGCAGGACCGCTCCCGTGCCGAGAGCTGGACGGCGAAAATGCGCAAAACTGCCGGAGAAAAAACACGGGAAAGGAATCAACGCCATGCCGAAAGCTAAAAATGTCACCGTCATCCCCGCCACGCTGAATATCCATACCAAAACACCAACCACGGAACGGGCGCGCCGCCGGGTAGCGGCTTATGCCCGTGTCTCCACGGACAGCGAAGAACAGCTCACTTCCTATGAAGCCCAAGTGGACTATTACACCAAATTCATCCGGGAAAATCCGGATTGGGACTTCGTGGAGGTCTATACCGACGAGGGTATCAGTGCCGTCAACACCAAACACCGCGACGGCTTTAACCGGATGATCCGGGATGCCCTTGCCGGAAAGATCGACCTGATCGTGACCAAATCCGTCAGCCGTTTCGCCAGAAACACCGTGGACAGTCTGACCACCATCCGCAAGCTGAAGGAGGCCGGCTGTGAGTGCTTCTTCCAGAAAGAGAATATCATGACCTTTGACTCTAAAGGGGAACTGCTCATCACCATCATGTCGAGTCTTGCCCAGGAGGAAAGCCGCAGCATCTCCGAAAATGTTACCTGGGGGCAGCGAAAGCGCTTCGCCGATGGGAAAGTCAGCATCCCTTACGGCCAATTTCTGGGCTATCGCAAAGGTGCGGATGGTCTGCCGGAGATCGTTTCGGAGGAGGCGGAGATCGTCAGGCGTATCTACCGTGAATTTCTTCAGGGAAAATCCACCAACGCCATTGCCGCCGTGCTGACGGAGGAGGGAATCCCCACTCCCGGCAAGAAAACCGTGTGGCAACGGGCCACCGTGGAGAGCATCCTCCGGAACGAGAAGTACAAAGGCTCTGCGCTGCTGCAAAAATCCTTCACGGTGGATTTTCTCACCAAGAAAACAAAGATCAACGAGGGAGAAGTACACCAATATTATGTAGAGGACAGTCACCCAGCCATTATCGAGCCGTGGGAGTGGGAGCAAGTGCAAGCGGAGTTGGAGCGGCGTAAAAACAGCCGCAATCGACACCGTCAGACCAGCCCCTTCTCCGGGAAGATCCTCTGTACCGACTGCGGCGAAATTTTCGGGTCAAAAACCTGGCACTCCACAGACCGCTATCGGCGAATCGTCTGGCAGTGCAACGGGAAATTCAAAAGGGAGCACAAATGCGAAATGCCCCATCTGACCGAGGAACGCCTGAAGGAACTGTTTCTTGCCGCCCTTGGAGAGTACTTATCCGACCGGAACGCCGCCATCGACCAACTCCGCTGCGCTCAGCGGACGCTCACGGACACGGATTTCATTGACGCAGACATTCAGGCATTGGAGGAGGAGCTGACCGGGGTCACCGGGATGCTGCGGCTGTGCATCGAGGAAAACGCCGCCAACACCACGACGGAAGAAACCTACCGCACCGCTCACGCCGATCTGTGCCGCCACTTTGAGGAAACCGAAGCCAAGCTGGCAGCACTGCAACGGCAGCGAGAGAAGATGAAAGCGGATGCCATAGCCATCGGCGGCATGATGTTCGAGTTGGGAGAATTGACCGCCCTGCCGCTGACCTTCGACGAAAAGCTCTGGAACGGCACCGTTGACCATGTCACCGTCCACGCCAATGAGCGGGTGGTGTTTCGGTTCAAGGATGGGAAGGAAATCACAACAAGGCTATGAAAATATACGAAAAAGGACTCGGGCTGGCAGATGGAACTCTGCTGGCTTGGGGCCTATCTTATATGCTGTCAAAAAATATTAATCCAAGACGCTATCACTTTTCAGGAAATATGCTATAATAAGCAAAATACAACTTCTTAGGAGGGCTTATGATTTCTGACGAATTGAAGTCCCTTGTCGCACAGATTAAGCAACAGGGAAAAATGAGTTTTGTGGCCGGCGCAAAGGAAGATCAAATTGAAGAATTCGAAAAAAAATACGATCTGAAGCTTCCTGTCAAATATAGAGAATGGCTTTTGTTTAGTGATGGTGGCGAGTTTTTCCTGCCTGCAGGTGTACAGATGTATGGAGTGGCTCATAAACCTATCATTGATGTATCTGAAAATGATCGTCCCAACGATAACTATGTTGCAATCGGCGCGTTGGCCTCCGGCGATCCAATCCTGTGTGAAAAGGGTGGTGAACAGATTTCCATCTATAACCATGAAGCAGGTATCATCGAGAATGACGAAATCTATGAAGATTTTTTCACTTTTCTGACCGATCTCCACGAGATGCTGGGGATTGGGAACTAAATCTATGTCAAGCAGGACAGTTGAAGCCCATAAAGCCATTGTTGCTGCGTGGGAAAAAGAACAGGAGTTAGTGCGCCAAGGCAAAGGTACTCGGGACTGGACGCCAGAACAGCAAAAAGATATTCTTGATCCAGAACGCGGCAAGGCATATGATGACGACGGACGAGCCTTTGACGGGCAGCATATGAAGAGCGTAGCGAAATACCCAGAACATCAAGGACACCCGGATAATATTCAGTTTCTAACGAGGCAAGAACATCTGGAGGCTCATAAAGGGAGTTGGCAAAATCCAACCAACTGGTACTATGATCCGGCGGGAAAGCAGTTTTTTGAGTTTGATGAAAACGAACTTATTCCTTGTAAGATCATTGAATTGAGTAATCCCATTATCCCCATCGGCAACGGCAATACGGATACGACTGTAGATCTGGCCGACCTTGCGGAGAACGAATCCCTCTCTGGCACAGATCCACCAGCCATAGATTCCCAGAAGCCTGTTGCAATAGACACGCCCGTTCCAAACGCTACAACAAGGCCACAGCCGAAGCAAGGCCCAAAAGAGAGCATCATTGAAGGCATTAAGACTATTGCCAACACAATCAAGGAATTCCCAGACAAACATCCAGTGCTGACATCTGTTGTGGAAGTAGGGGCTGGATTAACCCTCATAGCTATCACAGGTAAAGCGATTGGCACAAAAGTGAAAACAAATCATTCTGGACATACTGGTTAGGGATTGGCAGTCACCCAAACCTTGGGAACAGTGGTAGACACAATGGTTGAAGCTGCCAGCAACTTTGATTTTAAGAAAACGGAGTCTTTTCTTAAAGGGCTGGGATATACTGTAGCAAAAAACATCGGTTTATCAGATGTGGATCGTCAGACAATTCTTCAAAAAATCATATCCAGCGGAGCAATGTCTAAGGAAGCGGTATGCACTTGCTTAGAAAACTACATTAGTCTTCACAAAAACCAGAGTAAATTTGCAGATGCTGTGAGCAAATGGATCACAGACTTAGCATATGTAAAAACATCATTGTAAGTAGCTGCTCAATCATAAATTCTCGTGCTGCGTCAGGCAGAAATGGCCATACGGTCACTTCTGCCTGACGTTAACATTTGTTAATCCCTGTTCCAGCTGAATTCCAACTTTCACCCCCCTCCGCGAAACCTGCCTTCTCGTATTTCCGACAGAGGGCATAGATTGCATCCACAATCCGATCTATTTCTCGGAGAGGCATACCGAGCGTCCGCTGGTACGGATCCTAAAAGGCAGCCTTTACGGTATTGGCGTCCGTATTTTATACTCATGGTGATAGGTGAAAAGCATCTCCAGGACGGGAGCAGACCTCGCTGCTGTAGTTGGGAGGCTTCTCTTTCGCTTGTCATTTCGTTATCTGGGCATACTCATGCATTCCCAGCACGCCCCTCATCACCTCTATCACCATTCTGCTATTTCTTTTCGTTCCGAGTACAAACGGCCATTGCCCGCTGCCTGAAGTGCAGTGGATAATGCGTCGCCAATGCACCCCTGTTTCTTGCCAGCCCGGTTCTGTCCTTTTTGCCCTTTCTGTCCCACGGTTGTTAAAGAAAATCCGCTAAAGGTTCAGAACGGTATCACAGCCTTCAGCGGGTTTCTATATGGATAATAATAATTTATCGTTTCTACTCTTATAACGATTCCCGTTTTGCTAAGCCCAAGGTTTTCTCATCATGGCCGCAGCAAATTCGGGCGTACATTGCGCCGATGGACGGAAATGTTCGGGAAAAGCCCCGCTTTTCGCAAAAAATCCTCCCTCGGGCGGCAGGAAATAAAAAAATTACCGTTGTTGATATGGTATCAACAACGGTAACAGATATGGTTGCGGAGGGAGGACTTGAACCTCCGACCTCCGGGTTATGAGGCAGTCTCAAGCACAAATCGGAGTCATTTCGGCTCCGATTTGTGCTTTTTGCCGCCATTCGCTCAGCGAATTTTCCGTTGTTTCCGTCCAGCCCTGCCCGCTTTTTTGGATTCTGGGTCAAAAGTGGGTCAAGCGTGAGGATTCAATCATGCAAACAATTAACGAGGACAAAAGATTCAGATTATTCTCCGCTTGATCATTCTTTGTGGGAATTTTCGTACGCCCTGCGGATATCCTTCGGAAGGTCATTGGAGATCATGGCAGGGATAGTATCTTCACTGCCGTCCTTGATTGCCTGCTCATAATACCAGCATTTGAATTTCAGCATATCCAGCGCCCGGTTCATATGCGCGATCTCCGATTCCATGTGGGCTTTCCGCTCCTCGAACATGGCTTTGCGCTGCGGGTAGGTGGCCGGCCCTTCTGCACACCAGTCCATGAACTGCCGAATGTCCTTGATCTCCATGCCGGCCTTTTTCAGACACTCGATGACCCGGAGTGCTTCAATCTCCGCCTCACTAAACTTGCGGATGCCGGATACCCGCTCCATGTTCGGGAAAAGCCCCTGCTTGTCATAATAGCGCAGCGTAGAGATGGGCAAGCCGAACATCTCCGCCACCTGTCCAATTGTGTACATAAAATGCTCCTAAAAATTTTTTCAAAAAACTCTTGACCTAAAGTTAGGTTTATGTATTATCGTACTCAGTATAGCAGAAAAACAAATATTTTCAAGAGGAAAAGGAGCTTACTATGAGCAAGAGAGTTCTGATTATATCGTCCAGCCCCCGTAAGGGCGGCAACTCCGAAACGCTGGCGGCAGCATTTGCCAAGGGCGCACGGGAGGCGGGCCATCAGGTAGAAACTGTGTATCTGCGAGAAAAGCAGGTTGGCTTCTGCAAAGGCTGCTTTGCCTGCCTGAAGTTGGGGCACTGCGTCATCCAAGACGATGCCGTGGAAATTGCCGCCAAAATGCACGATGCAAATGTGTTGGTGTTCGCAACGCCTGTCTACTATTACTGCGTCAGCGGTCAACTCAAGACTATGCTGGATCGTGCCAACCCGCTGTTTGATACGGACTACGCCTTTACGAAAGCCTATCTGCTGGCAGCGGCGGCAGAGGACGCACCGGAAACCTTTGCGGGTACAGAGAAAGCCGTGCAGGGCTGGGTGGACTGTTTCCCCCGCTGCACGCTGGTTGGCACAGTGTTTGCGGGCGGCGTAAACGGCGTGGGAGAGATCGCAGGTCATGCCGCACTGGAGCAAGCCTATCAGATGGGCAAGGAGGTGTGAGCCATGGCAGTTAAACAAACGGCAGGCAGAGAGGCTTTGGGGAAATTTGCTCCCAAATTTGCGGAATTGAATGATGATGTGCTGTTCGGGCAGGTGTGGAGCCGGGAAGACAAGCTTTCCCTGCGGGACCGCAGCATTGTAACAGTGGTGGCGCTGATGGCGCAGGGACTGACGGATTCGTCCTTTCAGTACCATCTGACAACTGCAAAGAACAACGGCGTGACAAAAACGGAAATTGCGGAGATCCTGACCCATGCGGCATTTTATGCGGGCTGGCCCAAGGCGTGGGCGGCCTTCCGTATGGCAAAGGAGGTATGGGCGGAGGACGATGCTGCCGACGCAAAAGCCAAGCATCAGAATGAAATGGTCTTTCCCATCGGCGCACCCAATGACGCCTTTGCGAAATATTTTATCGGGCAAAGCTATCTCGCACCGCTTTCTACGCAGCAGGTCGGTATTTACAATGTGACCTTTGAACCCGGTTGCCGTAACAACTGGCACATTCATCACGCCAAAAGCGGCGGCGGACAGATCCTCGTCTGTGTGGCTGGTCGAGGTTACTATCAGGAATGGGGCAAACCGGCACAGGAGCTCCGCCCCGGCGATGTGGTAAATATTCCTGTGGGTGTAAAGCACTGGCACGGCGCAGCACCGGATAGCTGGTTCTCTCATCTGACGGTAGAGGTCCCAGGGGATGAAACCTCCAATGAATGGTTGGAAGCCGTGGACAACACAGTATATTTTAAGGCAACAGGCAAGGAGGTCTGAATATGGAAAAACTGAATTTAACACAGGAATGGGATAAGGTGTTCCCGAAAAGTGACAAGGTAGACCACAAAAAGGTGACCTTTCACAACCGCTACGGCATCACACTGGCGGCGGATATGTACACGCCGAAGGGCACAGAGGGCAAGTTGCCCGCCATTGCCGTCAGCGGTCCGTTCGGTGCGGTAAAGGAGCAGTCCTCCGGTCTGTATGCGCAGAAAATGGCAGAGCTTGGCTTCTTGACGATTGCCTTTGACCCGTCCTACACCGGCGAGAGCGGCGGTATGCCCCGCTATGTCGCTTCGCCGGACATCAACACCGAGGATTTCTGCGCAGCGGTAGACTTCCTCTCCGTGCAGGAGAATGTTGACCCGGAGCGCATCGGTATCATCGGTATCTGCGGTTGGGGCGGCATGGCGATCAATGCCGCAGCCATTGACACCCGTATCAAAGCGACCGCTGCTATGACCATGTACGACATGACCCGTGTGAACGCCAACGGCTATTTTGACAGTGAGGATTCTGAGCAGGCACGCTTTGAGAAGAAAAAAGCCATGAATGCACAGCGCACTGTAGATTACAAAAACGGCGCCTATGCTCTGGCAGGCGGTGTGGTCGATCCGCTGCCGGAGGACGCACCGCAGTTTGTAAAGGACTATTACGCCTACTATAAGACGCCCCGAGGCTACCATCCCCGCAGCTTGAACTCCAACGGTGGCTGGAATGTGACGTCTTCGCTGTCGTTCCTGAATATGCCGATCTTGCAATACAGCAGCGAGATCCGCTCTGCCGTGCTGCTGGTACA